>Ga0181578_10000311_pt1 | contig 45340 bp, 36 predicted proteins | sample 071ome_21_FD_148659 | JGI IMG/M metagenome (GOLD analysis project Ga0181578, IMG submission 148659) | Coastal salt marsh microbial communities from the Groves Creek Marsh, Skidaway Island, Georgia - 071401CT metaG (spades assembly) | ecosystem: Environmental > Aquatic > Marine > Intertidal zone... | reverse complement strand
ATCCAGGTTTCCACCTGCGTAACGGAGAGCTGACGAGGCCGCGCGGTGAGCGGCGGCGTCGGCGCCGGACGGGTCATCGGCAACGCCCGAGGCGGTTCATTTACGGTTTGCTGCCAGCGCAGAAGGTTGTTGCTTGACTGGCCGCGATGCAGCTGCGCCACGGCTGCCTCGCCGCCCGCCGCCTTGAGCGTGTTGTCGAGCCGCAGAAGCCACCGCGCCGGCACTGTTGGCGTTCCGCCAATTCGGGCGGCGCGTGTGATCAGCACCTGTTCGGCGCAGAAATGCTGTGTAAAGTCGTGGGCGCTTTGCCCGATGCGTCTCTCTGCCGGGGGCAGGCCGAATCGCGCGCGCATCGGCCTGCTCATCCACGGGTCTGCATCAGGTTCGACCGGCCATGTTCCCTCGTTAAGGCCTCCCAGACACACAAGGTCGGCGTGCTGAAGCCGGGCTTCCAGCAACCCCCAGATATGCAGTCTCGGATGCATGCCATAGCGTGGCCGCACGACGCGTCCGCGCATCAGGACGTCTAAGAAACCGGGATAGTCCGCGCCGCCGATCTCACCGATCTGTCCGGCGGCATCGCGAAGCTCCGCGACGAAGGTCGCCACAGCCTCCCCATCCTCGCCGACCCAGAGCCGCCGGTCGCCGGAGATTTCATCGGTTGCGGCAAGCCATTCCGCAAAAGCCAGGTGCGCGTCGAGCAGCGCGTCGATGCCGGCGCCGGCAGGCTCGCCGAGCAGCGCCGCGAAGGCCTCTGCCTTATCGGCGACATCCCGGAACCAGTCGGCGAGGGGTTTGTCGGCAGCGCCGGCCATATCCAGCGCGTCTGCAACCGCGTCGAATCCCGCATCGGGGCGCGGCCCGCGCAGAACGGCGATCTCCAGATTCCGGACCCTTGCCCTGAATGCGGGCGTCGCCATTCTCCCGCTTGCCAGAGGATGTTTGAGAAGGGATAGCAGGGGCACGGGAGCTGCCGCTTGGGCGACGCAGTCAGCGACGAGCCGGAGAAAGGAACCGACAGGCGTCGAAGAAAGCGGCCTGCCCGCAGAATCGTCGATCGAGATATCCCAGCGCTGGAGCTCGGAGGCGACGCGTCTCGCCAGAGACCTGTCGGGAGTCACCAGCGCGGCTGTGCGGCCCGGCGTCTCCAGGGCCTGACGCATGGCCAGCGCAATAACCCCTGCTTCTTCCTGCGGTCCGGGACAATCGACCACCGAAACGCCTCCGAGGGCGGCAGAAAGGTCGGCCGGCGCAGACGCGTCGGCCTCGCTGAGAGGCGGCCGGAGGGCTGAGCGGATCAGGGCGACCCGCTCGGGCGGACAGGCGGGTTCCAGCCCTGCGGACCAGACTCGGATATCTTCCGGGTCGGCGCCGATCCGCTCTAGCAGGCGAATCATACCGTATTGCGGATGGGTCGGCCCGATCGCGGCTCGTGCGTCCGCCGACAGCCCGGTGTCGTAGCCCGGCAGGATGATCTGCCCCTGCGGCAAATGGGCGATGACGTCGAGCAGGGCCGCCGTGGCGGGAATCGACCCGGTCGATCCGGCGGCGAATACAGGGCCCGGCGGAGGTTTCTTTTCCCAGCGCGCGGCCAGCGCATCGAGCAATTCATTGCGGCGCGCCGACGGGTCCAAACAGCCGTACTCCTCCAGCACCATCGGCCAGTGTTCGGTCAGAATTCGCAGGAAATCGAGCGTTATCTGCCAATGCGCGGCGAGGTCGGACTCCACGAGGCCTTCGAGCCCGTCGAACTCGAGCCTTTCGGTCTGAACTTCGTCCAGCAGGTCGCCGAGGGCGCGGGCCAGCAACGCTGCACCGGCGGGGTTTCGCGCGCCGTCATCGCCGGTTCGCAGGATCAGGCGGCACAATGCTAGGCTGCGCGTAAGGTCGGGGATGGCCGGCGGCAGGTCGGCGAGGCCGCCTGCCGGCTCTTCCTCAGCCATCTGAACGGTATCGGCATCGTCCATTTCGCCAAGCGGCCGGATCTGCGGCAGAAGCAGTGCCTTTCCGCCGGAGCGTCGCAGGAAGGCTTCGGCCAGAGACCGGCAGGCGCGTCTTGTAGGCAGAAGGACCGTAACGTCCCCGAGGTCCTGTACGCCGTCTTCGCAACGCTGCAGCAATCCTTCCGCCAGCGCGTCCACCATCGCGATGCCTGGCGGCACGGTGAAGACGGATGGCGACGTAGCGCCGGTCACCCCGGCAGTCCCCGCGTCGATTCCAGGCGGGCTTCCGCTTCGGCGAGTCCTTCCGGCGTGCCGATATGATGCCAGTCGCCGTCATGCACAAGGCCGAACAGACGGCGTTCGGTTTCCGCGCGGTCGTAGAGACGGGTCAGGGGAAACGGGCCGTCCGGCGTACAGGCGAACAGTCGCGGATGAAGAAGCTGAACGCCGGTGAACACCAGCGGCGCTTCCGGTGCCTCCCGACGGCGGGTCAAACGGCCGCCGGCGTCGACAAAAAAGTCTCCTGCCCCGTCATAACCCGTAGCATCGGCAACCGGATGAAGGAGTAGCAGTGCATCCATCGCCGTATCGTCCCACGCCTCGAAGAGCCGGTTCAGCGCCGGTGTGCCGCCGTCCCTCCAGGCGATATCGGCATTGACCACAAAAAAGGCATCCGGTCCAAGCAGGGGCAGGGCGCGCGCAACCCCGCCACCGGTTTCCAGGAGGGTTTCGCGCTCGTCGGAAATCGCGATGCGGGGAACGGTTCGGGACGCGAGGTGATCCTCGATCATTTGCGGCAGGTAATGGACGTTAACAGTTGCATCCGTGACGCCGGCATCGGCCAGCGCGTCGAGGGCGCGGTCCAGCAATGTCCGGCCCGCTACGGTGACGAGCGGTTTGGGGCGCGTCTCCGTGATCGGGCGCATCCTGAGCCCCAGACCCGCGGCGAGAACCATCGCATGGCGCGGAGCGGTTCCCGTCATGCCGCTGCTTCCGGCGGGATGCCCCGTCTGTGGGGTGGAATGTGCGCGTCGATCCAGTGCCGGATCGCGCCAAGCGACGGGTGGGCGCAGGCCCGTTCGAACAGTTTCCACACTCGCGGGATGTGCGCCAGATAATCGGGCTTGCCGTCACGTCGGCAGAGGCGCGTGAAGATGCCGATCACCTTGGCATGCCGCTGCGCGCCAAGGATCGCCATGGACGCTTTGAAAGCACCGTGGTCGAGTTCGGGAAAGGCGTCGAGATAGCGCGATGTCATCTCGGCCGCGATTCCCGTGTCGATATCGCGTCGCGCGTCCTCCAGCAGCGATACCAGATCGTAGGTCACAGGCCCCCTGACCGCGTCCTGAAAATCGAGTAGGCCGCAGGCGGCGACACCTTCGCGTTCAGGCAGCCTCATCAGATTGTCGACGTGATAGTCGCGCAGCACCAGCGATTCCGGAACGTGCCTTGCATGGCGGAGTGTCATCCGCCAGAGATCCCTGTATTCCCGGTTGGTCGCATCCGGAACGGGGGCGCGATCAATGGCGGGCATATACCATTCCGTCAGAAGCGCCGCTTCTTCCACCAGCCGGTCATCGTCGTAGCGGGGCAGCCCTGCCGGAACCGCCTCTTCGGCCGGTCTGCGATGCAGATCGATCAGCAGGTCTGTGGCGAGGCGGTAGAGACCGGCCTCGTCTGCGCCCGCTGCCAGCAGCCGCGTGAATGTATCGTCGCCTAAATCTTCCAGCAGCAGGAAGCCGGCTTCCTCGTCCCGTGCGAGAATTCTCGGCGCGCTGTAGCCGAGAGCCGTAAGATGTTCGCCGACCCGAAGGAACGGCCTCACATCTTCTTTCGGCGGCGGTGCATCCATAAGAACGGCGCGGCGGCTACCCAGCAGGAGACGGTCGTAGCGTCGGAACGATGCGTCGGCTGCAAGCGTACGGCGCTCGACGCCGACCCAGCCTGCGCGCTGCAGAAAATCTTCTATCTGTCCGCTTCTGTCAGCCAACGATATGCCCCCGGGCCAGACGGGCAGGCCATCCACCGCATGGGGTCAAGACCGCCCGCCGTTCGTTTTCGCGTTCCCCCTGAAGCAGGACGACGTCCAACCTGTCGATGGGCAAGAGCGGAGCGATTCTGTCCGGCCACTCGATCAGCGAAACCCCGTCGGCAAGCGCGTCCTCGAACCCCAACTCGTAGACATCGTTCGGTTTTTCAAGACGGTAGAGGTCGAAGTGGTGAACAGTGAAGGACGGAAATTCGTAGAGCTGAACCAGGGTAAATGTCGGACTTGGAACCTCTTCCCGTTCGTAGCCAAATTTGTCGAAGAGAGCTGTTACGAAGGCGCGGGACAGGGCGGTCTTGCCCGTGCCCAGCTCACCTGTCAGCCCTATGACGTCGCCCGGCTCTGCCAGGGCCGAAAGGCGCGCTCCCAGCCGGTCCGTCGCTTGCGGATCGGGAAGCGGCACCGAGATTGTTCCGGTCGAGTGTGCATCGGGCACCATCCGCCGCTTGTAAACAGCGCCGGCGAATCCCGCAATAGGTCCAGAGTCAATAGGGCTGAAGTCAGTTCGAGGCGGCTGCCCTCGCGGGGAGGCTGCAGATCACGCTGGTGCCTTCGCCGGGCTCCGAATCGATCGAGACGGCGCCGCCATGAAGTTCGATAAAGCTTTTCACCAGGGATAGCCCAAGGCCCGCACCGGTGCGGCGCGCTTCAGGATTGCTTCCGCGTTCGAAACGGCCAAATACGCGTTCCTGGTCTTCCGAGCTAATGCCGATGCCGCTGTCTTTGACGACAAAAACGATCTCGCCGTCGCGCCGCCGGGCCGACAGGACGATCCTGCCATTGTCGGGGGTGAACTTGACGGCGTTCGACAGGATATTGAAAAGCGCCTGCTTCAGGCGTCGCTCGTCTGCGATAATCACCCCGATATCCGGGGAACAGTCGTATTCGACCTCCAGTTTTTTCTGGCGCGCACGTTCGTGAACGAGGCTTAGAACGCTCCGCAGCAGGCTTGCGACATCGATCGAGTATAGTTCGAGCGTCATATGACCCGCCTCTATCGTGGCGAGGTCGAGAATGTCGTTTATGAGCATCAGCAGCCGGTTGGATGATTCCAGGATGCCGGTTGCATATTCCGACTGGCGTACGTTGAGGTCGCCGAAATATTCCCCGTTGAGAATTTCGGTGAATCCGATGATTGTATTCAGCGGCGTGCGCAGTTCGTACGACACGTTGGCGATGAACTCGGATTTCAGAATGTCCGCCGTCTCCAGCGCTTCGTTTCGTTCGCGCAGTGCCCGCTCCATATTGATCGATGCGGTGACATCCACGTAGCTCAACAGGACCGCGCCGTCGGGAAGGGGCACTGTCGTGAAATCGACGGTCGATCCGTCTGTTCGTTCGATGCGGCCCTTGTGAGGCTCCCGGTCTGTCAGTTTGGCGATTATGCGTTCTTTTTCGGAAAGCCAGTCTTCCGTCGGCGCGAGCAGATCCGACATGCGGTCGACGATTTCCGAAATATGGGGCTCGTTCTCGAGCTGAGGCGCCGGGATTTTCCAAAGATTTCCGAATACCGGGTTGGTCAGCCGCAACCGCCCATTGGCGCCGACCACGGCTACGCCCTCATAAAGGTTGTCCAGCGTTTCGCGCTGCACGGCGATGAGCGTGTTGTAGCTGCGCTCCAGCGCCAGCGCATCGGTCACGTCCTCCCACACCATCAGCAATCCGCCGAACGGGTGAGGGATGTTCACCGACCGGAGCGTCGTCCCGTCGGGCAGATGGATCATCTCCTCTACCGGGTCGATAAGGGATGTAAATAGCCGGAGCTGTTCGTTCTTGAAGGCCGGAAAGTCCGCAAATTCCGGAAGCCGCCTTTTCTCCCGCAATGCTTCGAGGATTTCGCCGCGTAGAGGGTTGGTCCTGAGCCAGGCTTCGTCCAGTCCCCAGAGCCGAAGATACGCGTTGTTGAAAAACTGTAGCGACTGATCCGGTCCGAAAATAGCGATCGCAGTGCCGAGATTCTGGAGGATTTCCTCATGGCCGGCGATGTGTCGGGACAGTTCTGCCTGGACCGTTTCAATCTGTGTAAGGTCGATCGCGAAGCCGGCCAGGTTTGCGGTTTCGCCCAGCGGAGTTTCAACAAGCTCGAATAGCCGCCGGGTGCCCTCGAAAACGATATGTCGCCGATCGCTCTCCGGGCGCTTTCCCGCAAGCGCGCGCCGGGCAATCGCGCGCCGCCCCTCCGGCCCGGGTCTGTCGTCGATCTCCGGAAGCTGGTTGGTCGCCACCGTATCCGGTGCTTCCACGGCTCTGCGGTATGCGCGGTTGGCGAACCGGAGATCGAGATCCGCATCCCTGATCCAGACCGGGATGGGAAGCGCGTCGAACAGTTCGTGCATCTGCCGCGCGTCGTCCGACAGTCGATCGATCCGGGCTGCATCGACGGTGCGTTCGCTCACTATCAGCGCGGCGGCGGCGCCCTAGACGAAGACAATGCAGTCGCCGCGAACCGAGAAATTTCTTGCCCGGTCAGCCGAAAAGACCTGTAGCGAGAAAGCAATGCGTTTGCTGCGCAGGTCATCTACAGCGTTTCTCAGTGTTTCAGCATCTTCGTCCGGGAGCAGTTCCAGCATCGCCGCCAGCATGCCGTCGGGTGGGCTTTCGATACCCAGCATGTCGCTGAACCCTTCGCTGACGATTTCGTCATTCGAGTTGAAAGGCCAGATGATCGTGTGTTCCGACCGCAGGGATGAAACGGCCCGCATCAGCGTAGCGCGGCCCGAAATCTCCTCGTTTCGCGCCTTTTCGGCGCGCAGATGTTGTCGGATACGGAATATGGCGATGAGAGCGACGGCGAGCAGCCCCGCCAGACTGGTCGATGCGGCCGCCAGGATGGTTGGCGGTCCGATCGTCCAGTCCGAAGCCGTTGCCAGACCGGGCCAGAAGATAGTGGCTGACGCCACAGCCAGCGTCGCCGGGAAATTTCGTATTGAAGACATCCCCCCGTTCGTCCCCGGTCAGAAAACGGACGATCCTGAATCAGGAAGGGGGGATGTCGACGACATCAGTACCGGTAGTGATCGGGCTTGTAAGGACCTTCGGTGGAAAGTCCGAGATAGTCCGCCTGTGCCTGGGTCAGAGATGTCAGCTTGACGCCGAGCTTCTCAAGGTGAAGCGCCGCGACCTTTTCGTCCAGATGCTTGGGCAGCACATAGACCTTGTTTTCGTAATCGCCGCTGTTGTTCCAAAGTTCAAGCTGCGCCATGACCTGGTTGGTGAAGGACGCGCTCATGACAAAGCTGGGATGACCCGTCGCGCAGCCGAGATTGACCAGACGGCCTTCTGCCAGAACGATCAGCTTCTTGCCGTCAGGAAATTCGACCTCGTCGACCTGCTCCTTGATATTGACCCATTTGTAATTACGCAGCGCCTCGATCTGTATCTCGCTGTCGAAGTGACCGATATTGCAGACGATCGCCCGGTCCTTCATTTCGCGCATATGGTCGAGCGTGATGATGTCGATATTGCCGGTCGTGGTGACGAAGATATCGCCTTGCGGGGCAGCGTCCTCCATCGTCACGACCTCGTAGCCTTCCATCGCCGCCTGAAGCGCACAGATCGGATCGATCTCCGTCACCAGGACGCGGGCGCCCTGGCTGCGCAGGCTGGCGGCCGATCCCTTGCCGACGTCGCCGAAACCGGCGACCACGCCGACCTTGCCCGCGACCATCACATCGGTCGCCCGCTTGATTCCGTCGACCAGGCTTTCACGGCAGCCGTAAAGGTTATCGAACTTCGACTTTGTCACTGAGTCGTTGACGTTGATCGCCGGCACCTTCAGTTCGCCCTTCTTTTCCATCTCGTACAGGCGGTGCACGCCAGTCGTCGTTTCTTCCGAGAGTCCCTTGATGTCTTTAAGCATCTCCGGGAATTTCTCATGCATTACCAGCGTCAGGTCTCCGCCATCGTCGAGGATCATGTTCGGCGTCCAGCCGTCAGGGCCGGTGATGGTCTGTTCGATGCACCACCAGAATTCCTCATCCGTTTCGCCCTTCCAGGCGAACACCGGAATGCCAGCCGCCGCGATCGCCGCCGCCGCCTGGTCCTGAGTTGAAAATATGTTGCAGGAGCTCCAACGAACGGTTGCGCCGAGGTCGACCAGCGTTTCGATGAGCACCGCCGTCTGAATGGTCATGTGAAGGCAGCCGACGATGCGCGCGCCGTCGAGCGGCTTCTTGCCTGCATATTCCTCGCGCAGCGCCATCAGGCCGGGCATCTCCGTTTCGGCAATCTCGATCTCCTTGCGGCCCCAGTCGGCGAGCGAAATATCGGCGACTTTGTAATCGTTGGCGGTACTCATAAAGTGCTCCTGTTGGTTCGGGTGAGGCGCCTGACAGCCGACCGTTCGATCGGAGGGCGCGCTGATTTCTGGGTCAAGACGGCCTGTCCTATAGCAGGGGGGCTCGTTGAGACGCAAGGATTTAGCGGATTTGCGCCAAAATCGGCGACAGAAGAGCGTCAGTTTTCGTCGAAACCGGCCTCAACCAGATCGGCAAGCGCCCCGACGGCCTGCGGGGAATCTTCGCCCGCTCCAGCGATTTCGATCCGGGTTCCCGGTCCCGCTGCAAGCAGCATCAGCCCCATGATCGAGAGGCCGGAAACCGTCATGCCATTGCCGGATACCAGGATCTCGGAATCGAATTCTTCTGCCAGCTTGGCGAAGCGGGCGGCCGCGCGGGCGTGCAGGCCTCGCTTATTGACGATTTCGACCTCCTGGCGCACGACGCTAGCGCCGCGGTCGGTGGAATTTCCCGATCTTTCAGGGTCGCTCGATTCCGGCGTCATTAATTCCGGTCCGCCAGCAGCTGGGATGCGACATTGATGTATTTTCGTCCCGCCTCCTGCGCGTCGTTTACGGCTTCGTGCAGCGATTTGCCCTGACGGACGCGGGCAAGCTGTACCAGCATCGGCAGGTTCACCCCCGCAATAACCTCGATGTTGGTTTCGTTCATGACAGATATGGCCAGGTTCGACGGCGTGCCGCCGAACAGGTCAGTAAGGACCACTGCGCCATCGCCCATGTCTGTCTCGCCGATTGCTGCCAGAATATCGAGCCGCCGCTGCTCCATGTCGTCTTCCGGCTGAATGCAGACGGTTGCCATCTGCTCCTGAGCGCCGACGACATGCTCCAGCGCGCCGCGCAGTTCGTCCGCAAGGCGACCGTGGGTAACGAGAACAATTCCGATCATCGAAATTCCGCCAATTCCTGTTTAGCCTCTATCTGGCTGCGGTATCCGCACTGTCCTGCAGTTCACGATGGGCGACGCTCGCCTGTTCTCCGCGTCCCGTCAACCACGCCGTTAACCGGTCTGCAACATAAACCGACCGGTGCTGACCGCCGGTGCAGCCGATCGCTATCGTGAGATAGGTTTTTCCTTCCTGCTGAAATCTTGGAAGCAGCGGTGCGACCAGTCCCGTCATAGCCTCGAAAAACTCCTCGAAGCCCGCATCGGCTGCGATAAACGCCGCGACTTCGGGATCCAGGCCGGTGCGGGCCCGCAGGTCCGGTTCGTAATGGGGATTCTTGAGGAAGCGGGCGTCGAAAACGAGGTCAGCCTCGCGGGGGAGCCCGCGTCGGAAGGAAAAGGAGACCACGGATATTGCGAGTTTCGATTCGATATCGAGCGAGAAGTGTCCCCGTACGAGTTGCCTGAGATCGTTGAGCGCGAAGTCCGTGGTGTCGATGACGAGGTCCGACCGGTCCCTTAGCGCGAGTACCATACGGCGTTCGTGCCTGATGCCGTCGAGAACCGGTCGGTCCGCTGCGAGCGGGTGACGCCGGCGGGTCTCGGTATAGCGGCGGCGCAGGACTTCGTCTTCGCAATCGAGAAAGACAAGCCGGACTTCCAGGCCGGGGGCATCCGCCAGCGTGTCGACGAACGCCAGAAGTTCGTCGACGCCAAAATCGCGAGTCCGGATATCGACGCCGATGGCGACCGGCGATCGCTTTTCGGTCGACCGGGTTTCGCCGGCGCCGATCAGCGATGGCAGGAGCGACAACGGCATGTTGTCGACGGCTTCGTATCCAAGATCCTCAAGCGCCTTGAGCGCGGAGCTCTTGCCTGCGCCGGACATGCCGGTGACCAGCAAAAAGCGGGTCGGCGCCATAGCGTCCTCCGACGCAGGTCGCGAATCCTGTGCAGACATCGCAGCGGACTCCGTGCTCATTCCGGCGCACTATCGCGCGTCGATCTGTTCGCTTCAAGCGACGCAAGATAAAGCCGCAGTTTTGCAGCCGCCGAAGCCTCGAACGGCGCGAGGTCGATCCGGGGAAGGGAAATTCCCTTTACGAGACACATCGTCGGGTCCGGCAGCCGGTCAATTTCCGCGCTGGACACAAGATCGGCGACAAGCGAGACCGTCGCCGTCTGCCACGGCTGGTTTTCCAGAATGCCGATGCCGCGAACTTCGATTTTTCCCGCCAGCGCATCCGGCGGCGATGCGAAGATCATCCCGTCGCGAGCTTCCAGGACAACCTGGTCGTCCGCGACGAGGATTCCGCCTTCGTCGAGAAGTCTGAGCGCCAGGTCTGACTTGCCGCTCCCTGAAGGCCCTCTCAGCAGTACGGCGCGCCTTCCGATCGCGACGCAGCTCGCATGTGTCGGATGGGTCGCCACGATTTCAGCCATTCGCAAGCGGCAATCTGACGACAAAACGCGCGCCTGCGATCTCGCCGCGTTCGTTCCGGCGGTTCTCCGCCATGATAGATCCGTCGTGCGCATCGACGATCTGCCGTGAAATGCTGAGACCCAGGCCTGAATGGGTGCCGAACTGTTCGCCTTCAGGACGTTCGCTGTAGAACCGTTCGAAAATCCGGGTGAGGCTGCTTTCGGGAATACCGGGACCGTCGTCTTCGACACGCGCCCAGGCTTCGTTACCTCTTGTTTCTAACGTGACGGCGACCTGCCCGTCCGGCGGGCTGAAAGAGAGGGCGTTGATCAGCAAATTCTGGAAAACCTGGACGAGACGGCCCTCGTTGCCCAGAACGGTCACCGGCTGATCGGTTGAGGCGGAAAAGAAGATGTCCTTTCCCTCGTGCGCGCCGGACGTTCTGTGAACCTCGACCAGCGCAGACAGCAGGCGGGAGAGATCGAGCGGCGCCGGTTCGTCGCGCGACAGCTCCGCGTCGAGCCGCGATGCATCGGAAATGTCGGAAATAAGCCGGTCAAGCCGCTGAACGTCATCCTGGATGACTTCCATCAGTCGGGCCTGCTGTTTCGGATCCGTTACCCTTGCCGCAGTTTCGACGGCGCTCCGCAGCGAGGTCAGGGGATTCTTGATTTCATGGGCGACATCGGCGGCGAAGCTCTCGATGGCGTCCAGGCGCCGCCACAGGGCCTCGGTCATGGCGCGGAGATCGCGGGCCAGATCGCCGATTTCGTCGTTTCGGGAATCGAAGGCGGGGATTGCGGCCGGATCCCGCCCCGGCATCACGCGCACGCGGTCGGCCGCGTCGGCCAGGCGGCGCAGAGGACGCGCGATGGTGCCGGCGAGATAGACTGACAGCAGAACCGTGATGGCGAGAGCCGCAGCAAATACCTTGAGAATGTCATATCGAACGGACTGCAGGGCAGTGTCGATTTTCTTTCCGTCCGCGGTGAGCAGCACGACGCCAATGACCTTCTTGAAGCGCTGCACCGGTGCGACGGCGCTCAGGACCAGCGTTCCGTGTTCGTCTATACGCAGTCGCGTCGCCGCATCCCCGGCCAGCGCATCCATCGCTTCGCGGTAATCCGAAGCCCTTGAGTCCGATGTTTCGAGGTATCGCGGCAGGTGCCTTCGCCCCGGCAGCAGGCTGAGGACCCATTCATAGACGGGGTCGACCAGGCTGGTAACGAACCCCTCTTCTTCCGGGGGCGGCAATTCGACAATCTGAACCTCCGCGCCGGACGGTCCCAGGACGCGCCGCGAATCCGCGATCAGGAGTCCATCCTTGTCGTAGAGACGGGCACGGGTACGAATCGGAGCGACGAGACGCCGCAGCATCGGTCCGGCGATGTCCGACCGGATTTCCAGGCCGCCGACCTCGCTTGTCGCATAGGCGCCTTCGCCCAGGGCGCCCGCAAAAATCTCCGCCTCGGTCCGCAGGCCCGCAAGCTCTCCGTCGATCAGGTTTGTTTCGTAGCGGCCCAGAAAAAGCAGGCCGGCGACAAGAAAGACCAGCGCGGTGATGTTAACGACGAGAATGCGTCGTGTGAGCGGCGAGAACCGGCCCCGATGGCGCCTGGTCTCCGCCGGAGGAGCCCGTTGCGCGGCGATCCGCTTGTCAGATGCGTCGTCGGCACCGCTCGGACGGGGTTCTTTGCCCCGCGTCAAAACCGTCTCTCCGGTCTCCCTGTATCCGAGCGGGTCCGCTTACCCGTCGCGATACCGGTAGCCCACCCCGTACAGGGTTTCGATCTGATCGAAACCGTCGTCGACCATTCTGAATTTCTTGCGCAGCCGCTTGATGTGGCTGTCGATCGTCCGGTCGTCGACGTAGATATGTTCCCCATAAGCCGCATCCATGAGCTGATCGCGGTTCTTGACGTGACCCGGCCGCGCGGCCAGGGCCTTTACGATCAGGAATTCGGTGACCGTCAGGTTTACCGGCTCGCCCTTCCAGGTGCAAAGGTGACGCGAGGAATCGAGGATCAGGTCGCCCCGCACGATCGGCGGTTCCGCCCCCCCTTCGTCGGCATTGTCGGACTGCCCGTCGCGCCGCCTAAGCAAGGCGCGAATCCGTTCCAGCAGCAGCCTCTGCGAAAACGGTTTCTTGACGTAGTCGTCGGCGCCCATGCGGAGGCCCAGGATCTCGTCGACTTCCTCGTCCTTGGATGTCAGGAAGATGATCGGCATATCGCTGTCGCGGCGAAGATGCTCCAACAGCTCCATCCCATCCATACGGGGCATCTTGATGTCGAGGATGGCGAGGTCCGCGCCGCGCGCGGTGAGCCCTCTGAGCGCAGTGTCCCCGTTATTGAAGGTGCGCACGGAGAAGCCTTCCGCCTCAAGCGCCATCGATACCGACGTCAGAATATTGCGATCGTCATCAACCAGGGCGATGGTGTGAGTCATTTCTAACCCCCGACTCTATGGTGTGGTCTGTGGTCCGTAATATCGTCACCTTGCACGATATTAGCGGAATTAGGCCGAATTGGCGCGGGATTATGGCCGAACCGGGGCAAATAGGTCACAGGCGACCGGATAAAATGCGTTGACCGCGAGGAATGTCGTCCCAACAATAAATGCAATGCAGGAAGACCGGGATCAGACAGATACGGAGCGTGGCGCCAAGGCGCGCCGGACAGTGCGGGCTCTCGGCCGGGCGGCGCTGGCGACATCCATGGCGGAGAACGGAGCGCCTTATGCATCGCTCGCGATGGTCGCAACCGACCATTCCGGCTGTCCGTTGATGCTGCTCTCCGATCTTGCCGAGCATACCCGGAATATCCGGGCGAATCCGGCGGCGAGCCTGTTGTTCGACGCGACGGAGGGCCTCGACAACCCGTTGACGGGAACCCGGGTGACCCAGCTGGGCGCGGTTTCGAAGATCGATGACGGGGCTGAGCGAGAAAGGCTCATGGCACGCTATCTGGCGCGGCATCCCGATGCCGCCGTTTATGCCGGGTTCGCCGATTTCAACCTGTATCGCCTCGATGTCGAGCGTGTCCATGTCGTCGCCGGGTTTGGAGTGATCTTCTGGCTGTCAGGCGATGCGTTTCTGGCCGGGTCCGAGCGGGTGGCGGAGGTCGCAGCGGCGGAATCGGAGATCGTCGCGCACGTGAACCAGGATCATTCGGATACTGTTCGTCTTTTTGCACAGGTTTTTGCGGGCGGTGCGGACGGCCCATGGAAAATAACCGCAGCCGACTGCGACGGCGTCGAGATCGGACTCGGAAACAGACGCAAAAGAATCCCGTTCGATAAATCGGTCTTTACCGCCGCCGATGCTAGGGCGGCATTGATTACCCTTGTGGAAAAAGCCCGGAGAAGGGCGGAAAACCGCTGAAAACCGGCGAATCGTCTTTGGTTGAACTCGCCGGTTGTTATGGTTATGTTGGCCCCAATTTTGAGGCTCGCTGGCTCGTTCGCGACCGAAATGCGGGCCATGCAAGCAGGATATGGCCCGCCCGTGCGGGCCTGCATCTATTTCAGGAGAATACAGTGGATCAGACCGGGACGTACAAAAGCAGCTTCGGCGTCGACAACCATGGGCTCTCGGGGCTCAGCACCCTGCACTGGAATCAGGGCGCGCCCCAGCTTTATGAGGCGGGTCTGCGGCGCGGCGAGGGCGAGCTGTCGGTCGACGGCGCGTTCGTGACGAAGACCGGCGAGTACACCGGACGGTCGCCCAAGGACAAGTTCATGATCGAAGACGCGTCGATCAAGGACGATGTCTGGTGGGGCCCGGTCAACCAGCCGCTCGGCGCGGACAAGTTCGACATCGTCCACGCCCGCATGATGGATTACTTCAAGGGCAAGGAAGCGTTTGTTCAGGACTGCTACTGCGGCGCCGACCCGGCCTACCGCCTGCCGGTGCGTGTCATTACCGAAAACGCCTGGCACAGCCTGTTTGCCCGTAACATGTTCATCAAGCCGGCGAACGAAGACTATGCGAACTTCACGCCGGAATGGACCGTCATTCAGGCGCCCGATTTCCACTCGGTGCCTGAAACCGACGGCACCAACAGCGAAGTCTGCATTATGGTGAACATTCCGCGCAAAACAGTTCTGGTCGCGGGCAGTCACTATACCGGCGAGATCAAGAAGAGCATCTTCGGCGTGATGAACTGGATCCTGCCGGCGCTGGGCGTGATGACCATGCACTGCTCGGCGAACCAGGGCCCCAGGGGAGACACGGCGATCTTCTTCGGCCTGTCGGGCACCGGCAAGACGACGCTGTCGTCGGATTCCACCCGCACACTGATCGGCGACGACGAGACCGGCTGGTCGGATAACGGCGTGTTCAATTTCGAGGGCGGCTGCTACGCCAAGACGATCAACCTGTCGGCGGAGGCCGAGCCGGAAATTTACGCCGCTTCGCGCCGTTTCGGCACCATCCTCGAAAACGTGGTGCTCGATCCGGTCACGCGGATGCCCGATTTCGACGACGGCTCGCTGGCCGAGAACGCGCGGTCGTCCTATCCGCTCAGCTATCTCGATAATATCAGCGACACCGGCATGGGCGGCCACCCCGAAAACATCATCATGCTGACCGCGGATGCGTTCGGCGTCCTGCCGCCGATCAGCAAGCTGTCGGCCGAACAGGCGATGTATCACTTCCTTTCGGGCTACACGGCCAAGGTCGCCGGCACCGAGCGCGGTATGACGTCGGGCGCTGAAGCGACTTTCTCGACCTGCTTCGGCGCGCCCTTCCTGCCGCGCCATCCCACCGTCTATGCCAAGCTGCTGGGCGAGCGAATCGCCAAGCACAAGGCCAATTGCTGGCTGGTCAATACCGGCTGGAGCGGCGGCGGATACGGCGTTGGAGAACGGTTCAAGATCGCTCATACCCGCGCCATGGTGCGCGCCGCGATGGACGGCAAGCTCGCCACGGTCGGCACGGTGCGGGATCCGAATTTCGGCCTGCTGGTGCCCGAGGGTTGCCCGGACGTGCCGAAGGAAGTCCTCTCGCCGCGTGAGACCTGGTCCGACAAGGACTCCTACGATTCCACGGCCCAGCACCTGGCCAAGGAGTTCGAGAACAACTTCAAGCAGTTCGAATCCCACGTCGACGACAACGTCAACAAGGCCGGCATTCACGCGGCTGCGTGATTGGGACTGTTTCCAATTAAGAAGGCGGGTCTTCGGACCCGCCTTTTTTGATGTCTATAATCATCCATGACCAACCCAACCGGATTTCTGTCAGGCCTGCCTGAATTTTCTGCCCCGGTGCGCGCCGCCTTCTGGATCACCATGGCGGGGGTTTGTTTCACCCTGACCATGACGGCGGTGCGCCAGGTCACGCCGGAACTGCACGTTTTCGAAACGGTGATGTTCCGCAGCCTGTTCGGCATCGCCTTCATGCTGCCGTGGCTGATCCGCAACGGCGTGTCGCAGATGCGCACGACGAAAGTGAAACTGTATGCCGCGCGCGGCAGCATGGCCTATATTGTTACCACGCTGTATTTCTTCGCCGCGACCATGATGCCGCTGGCGGACCTCGTATCGGTCACTTTCACACGACCGATTTTCGGCACCATCGCCGCCATCCTGTTCCTGCACGAAGTTGCCCGCGCCCGCCGCTGGACCGCCATCGCCATTGGCTTCGCCGGCATGCTGATCATCATTCGTCCGGGCTTTACGACGCTCAATATCGGGATGCTGCTGGTGCTGGCCGGCGTGTGCTTTCAGACTTTCAACACCATCATCGTCAAGACGCTGACGAGAACCGAAGGCTCCGACACGATCGCGCTCTACCACACGCTGTTCATCCTGCCGCTCTCGGTCATTCCCGCGATTATTGTCTGGAAAACGCCCAATCTCGAACAGCTCGCCTGGCTGGTGGCGGTGGGCGGCGCCGGTATCATGACCCAGCGCGCCATGACCCGTGCCTTTGCCGTGGCCGATGCCTCGCTGGTGCTGGCGATGTCCTATCTGCGCCTGCCGGTGGCAGCGCTGATGGGCTATCTGATCTTCAGCGAGGTCCCTGAAATCTGGGTCTGGATCGGCGGCGCAGTGATCGCCGGATCGTCCGCCTATATCGCGCGGCGCGAGGCTGTTCTGGCGCGCGAAGGGCGGGAGAACGCCTGAAAGCCTGAGATCAGGCGAAATCCGCCGCCGTCCAGGCGCTTGGGTGGCGTGTCTTCACGCCGCGCAACTGGTCCACGCCCGAACAGCCGAGCTGGCCCAGGGTGGACGACAGCTCCTGCTTGAACAGGTCGATCATGTGGCCGGGCCCGTCGCCGCCGAGCGCGCCGAGCGACCACAGGAACGCCTTGCCGGCGAAGGCCGCATCCGCGCCGATGGCGCAGGCGCGCGCCACGTCGACGCCCGATCGCACGCCCGAATCGACCACCAGCGTCGCCTTGTCGCCGACCGCCGACTTGATCGCCGGCAGCGCATCGGCGGATGCCGGCAGCGCCTCGATCTGGCGACCGCCATGGTTGGTGACGAAGATGCCGTCGATTCCCATCTCGACCAGCCGTTCGGCGTCCGCCGGGTGCAGCACGCCCTTGACCAGCAGCGGGCCCTTGAACGCGTCGCGATACATTTTCAGCTCGTCCCAGGTGAACGCGCCGCCCTGTTCGCGCCGCATGAAGGCCGCCGCTTCCTCGAGGCTCACATCGCCCATATAGGGACGCAGATTGAGCCAGCGCGGTATGCCGTTCTTCAGCATCGACATAAACCAGTGCGGCGACGACAGCGCATCCATCCGGAGCCGCATGTTGAGCTTGAACGGGCTCATGATGCCGGCCTTCACCTCGCGGGTCCGGGTGGTCCGCACCGGCGTGTCCCAGGTCAGGACGACGGCGTTGATGCCGCATTCGGAGGCGCGGCGAACGAGGTCGAGCCCGATTTTATGATTGTCGTTGGAAAACCGGTACATCTGCAGCCAGGCGACGTCGCCCGCGATCTCCATCGCGCGCTCCATCGTGATGGCCGACAGAACGCCCAAAGTGTACGGCACTTTCGCGGCCTGCGCGGCCTTGGCCATATAGGTTTCTGCCCCCGGAAAACCGGTGCCCGGCCCGCCGATGGGCGAAATCCCGATCGGCGCGGAGTAGGGCTTGCCGAACAGGGTCGTGTTGGTCGGCGGCGGTTTAATCATGTTGCCGTAGCGCGGCATCATCTCGATGCAATCGAAGGCGTTCCAGTTGCGCTCGATGCCCCGGTCCGCGCCGCCCGCGCCGCCGTCCACATACTCGAACGCGAAGTTGGGCAGGCGCTTGCGCGCCCGAGCGCGCAGATCCAGCGCGGTCGGGAACCGTCGGCGCAGCGCAAGCTGTTCAGGCGTCGGCCCGCCCGGCCCGGCGGAGGCATGGCGCAGATCGGCGACCGGCGCCGCATCTGTCGGTTCGGTCGAGGTGGTCGTGTTGTCGGGCATGGCGAAGCCTATGGAATATCCTGTGAATGGCCGGACATCATACGCCTCCGGCGGCGGTTGGCACAGGTGCCGAAGGGATTTTTAGAGCAATTGCCTTATGGCGACCTTGCGGAACTTCACCGTACCGCCGCCATGCTGCAAGGCGATATGGCCGTCGCGGAACATGTTGTTGCGGAAATCGGCCGTCGTCGTTCCGTTGAGCTCCACCTTGATCTGCCGTCCCCGCGCGGTGATCTTCATGACATTCCATTTGCCGCCCGCCTTGGGCATCGGCACGACCTCCACGAAATGCACCACCGAACCCGTTCCGTATGTCGGATCGCGCCGCTCGTCGTAAATATTGACCTCGTAGCACTTGCGCGGATCGATCTCGTCATCCTCCCGGCAACGGATAAAAACCCCGCTGTTGGCGCGGCGGCTCACCCAGAATTCGACATGCAGTTTGAAGTTCCGGTACTTCTTTGGGGTGACAAGAAAGGCCGGACCCCATCGTGGCTTGCCGTCCGCCACGACACCGTCGCGTTCGGCCCGCCAGTTGCTGCTGCCGACCTTGTCCCAGTCTTCGAAATTCCGGTTTTCCAGCAGCGTCACCCAGCCGGGGCCGGTTTGAGCGATAGAAGGCGCGGCGGTCAGCGCCAGAAAAACCAGGGCAATGGCTGCGGAGAACCGTACGATCACGCCGCCTCCACCGGGACGCCGCCTTGATCGTCGTAGGCGCGGCGGGAATACATTATGTCGGGCAGCCTCTTCCAGCCGTCCATCCTGAGCCACAGCCGCAGCATGTGGCGCTTTTCCTCGATCTTCTCGAAATCCACGTAATCGCGCCGTCCGTGAAGGATCAGACGGTTGTTGAGATACTGGATGTCGCCTTTTTCCAGATCCATCTCGTAGACGATGTCGGACCGGTTGGCGACCTCGTCCATATAGTCCAGCGCTTCCTGCTGTTTGTCGGTCAGGCTCGCGACGTTTTCGCGGATCGCGCGGGTGATGGTGAAGGGCACATACATGCATTCGATGCGCCCGTCGCATTCACCGAAGACCGGCACCGGATGGTCGCTGACCGGACTACCGCCGGTGCCTTCGACCTCGGCATGGAAATAGTAATAGCCCTCCATCAGGGGCTCGATCAGGTCCGGGCGTTCGGCGAGGATCGTGTTGTAGATTGCCATCGAGGACGCGACCAGGCTTTCGCCGCCCGACCGCGCCTTCTTCAGGCAGAGCAGCGCCACCACGTCGATGGGGTCGACATGCATCACCAGCGCGCCGGGCGAGCGGTAGGGCCGGCGCGTGTCCCCGGTATGGGTCATGTCCATCACGTGGCCGATCTTGTCGCCGCGATAGGATTGCGACAGGCCGAACCCCATATGGGCGCCGATGCCCCAGTGGATCAGGGCCAGGTCGTCGTCGTCATACCCGTCGACCGGCACGTCCTTGATCAGGCAGAACCCGCGCCCGCGATGCAGCTCGTGGCGCATATCGGCGAATTCCGCCTCAAGGCTCGGCAGCGGAAAATCTTCCCTGGTGACGTCCTCGAACTTCTTGCCGGTCGCCTTGACGGACTCTACGGCGGCGTGAATTTCGTCGACCGATTGCGGCGAAAGCCGCCAGATCCAGTCGTCGCTGGCGGCGATATCGGCGCTCGACCAGATCCATCTGCCGGATTCGGGGACCGTTTCAGGCTGTGTCGCGGTTCCTGCCATGGCCATCTCCCTGTATTGTGATCGGGCTATTGTCAGTGGATTCTCGCCATTATTACGCCAAAGCGGCGTTGATCAAGTGACCAGATTTCCTGCCCCTCATTGCGGAGCCTTCGCGTGAACCCTTTTTCAACCGCCGCCGAGGCCATGATGCGCCAGATCGGGCGCTGGCCGCCGCCGGTTCAGTGCGCGTTCTGGATCGTCCTGTCGGGCACGCTGATTACGATCCAGCTCGGTATCGTGCGGCTGATCGCCGATCAGGTCCACGTGTTCGAAATCATTTTTGTGCGCGCGTCGTTTGGGCTGCTGTTCATCCTGCCGATGCTGATCAAGGGCAGGGGAATCTATCTGAAGCCAAAGAAGCCGGGCCTCAATATCCTGTGCGGAGCGCTCGCCTTCATCGCGACCTTCTGTTTCTACTTCGCCGCCAAGTACATGCCGCTGGCCGATATCACGGCGATCCATTTCATCAGGCCCGTTTTCGCCGCCTACGCCGCTGCGATCATTCTGGGCGAGGTGCTGAGCGGACGCCGCATTCTTGCCTTTGCGATGGCGGTCGTCGGGGCGGCCATCATCATCCGGCCCGGCTACGTGGACTTCAATGTCGGCATCCTGTTTGTGTTCGGCGTGATCGCGGTGCAGAGCTGGAACCCGATCAACCGCAAAAAGCTGTCGGCGGTTGAGCATCCCGATACGGTCGCGGTCTGGAACGTGCTGGTTGTCCTCCCGCTCGGCGCGATCTGTACGATATTCGTCTGGACCACGCCGACGCTCGAACAGCTTGGCTGGATGGCGGCCATCGGCATTCTTGAGATGATCAACCAGCGGGTGCTGGCGCGCGCCTACGTTCAGGGCGATGCGATCCTGGTGGTCGGGCTGCATTATACGCGGCTCCCCATAGCGGCCATCGTCGGGTTCCTGATGTTCGGCGATGTGCCCGAAATCTGGATCTGGATCGGCGGCACCGTGATCGCGTTCGCTGCAATCTTCCTCGCTCGTAGTGAGGTAAAAGCGGCGAAAAAGGCCAGCGGGCAGTGAACGACCGAAAATTCATCACCGCCCGGATCGAGGAATGGGTCGGGACCTGGCCGACTGCCCTGCAGGCGGCCTTCTGGATGCTGATCATCGGCACGCTGGTGACCTTTACGCTGGTGTTCGCGCGGCGCGTCAGCCCGGAAATCCACGTGTTCGAGATCGTGTTCTTTCGTTCGCTGTTCGCGCTGCTGTTCGCCGCCCCGATGCTGATCAAAAAGGGCGTGTCGTCAATCCGCATCAACCGGCCCGGTCTCGTGACCTTCAGGGGCGGGCTGGCGTTTTTCGGCAGCGCTGCGTTTTTCTATGCCGCGACCCTGATGCCGCTTGCCGACGTGACCTCGATCATTTTCATCCGGCCCATCGTGGCGACGGTCGCCGCGATCATCTTTCTGCATGAGATCGTCGGGCTGCGCCGCTGGTCGGCCATCCTATGTGGTGTGATCGGCGCGCTGATCATTGTCCGGCCCGGCTTCGCGGACCTCAATATCGGTGTGCTGTTCGCGCTGGTGACCGTATGCACGCTGACCTGGAACACCATCAATCTGAAGGTCCTGACGCGGCACAATACCTCGGACGCGCTGGCCGTCTGGCACATGGCGGTGATGATGCCGCTCGGCGGGATCGCGTGCCTGTTCGTCTGGACGACGCCGACGCTGGAACAGCTTTTCTGGATGTTCCTGATCGGCGTGTTCGAGCTGTTCTCGCAGCGCGCGATGTCGCGCGGTTACAAGGCCGCCGATACGACGGTGCTGATGGCGTTTACCTTTCTGCGCCTGCCGGTCGCCGCCGTGCTCGGCTTCTTCCTGTTCGGCGAGGTGCCCGAAATCTGGGTATGGGTCGGCGCCGCCGTTATTGCCGCATCCTCGATCTATATCGCGCACCGCGAATCCGTGACGGCGAAGGCGAAATCGTGAGCGGTGCCCGATTATGAGCGGGACCACCCGAGGCGCGCTGTGGATGACCACCGCGGTCGTGCTGTTCTCGATGATGACCATACTGATCCGTATGGTGGGCGACGATATCCCGCCCTACGAGATCATCTTCGTGCGCGGCATGGTGTCGATGGCGATTCTCGTCCCGTGGCTGATGCGCGTCGGCATGGTCGGGCTCCGCACTTCCAGGAAAGGATTGCTGTTTTCGCGCGGCGCGCTGACCAGCATCGGGCTGATCCTGTGGATATACGCGCTGACCCGCATGCCGCTGGCCGAGGTCGTCGCGCTGCATTTCACCCTGCCGCTATTCGGCGTGATTCTCGCCGTGATCTTCCTGCGCGAACAGGTCGATGCGCACCGCTGGGGCGCCATAGCGCTGGGCTTCCTCGGCACGGCGGTGATTCTGCGGCCCGGCGTCGCGGCGATCGATCCGGTGGCATTTCTCGTGCTGGCCTCGGCGCTGGCCTATGCCGGGACCGGCGTGGTGACCAAGATCCTGGTGAAGACAGAAAGCTCCGCGGCCATCGTGTTCTATGTCAGCCTGTTTACCGCATTGGCGTTCGCCATTCCCTGCGCCATCCACTGGGTGGCCCCTTCGCCGGAGCAGTGGGCGATGCTGCTGGCCATTGCGCTGTTGAACGTGCTGGGGCAGAGCTGTCTCAACCGCAGCCTGACGGCCGCCGACGCCAGCTTCGTCCTGCCATTCGATTTCCTCCGCCTGCCTTTCGCCGCGGCCGCCGGCGTGTGGCTTTTTTCCGAAAGCCCCGACATCTGGACATTCATCGGCGCCGGAATCATCTTCGGCGCGACCTACTATCCGACCTGGCGGGAGAGGCGGAAACAGGCAAGGGCGCCGGACTGATCTGGATCAATGCCCGATTGATCCGGCGCAGATAGGTAGGGTGCGATATTCCTCGCAAACGGAGAGCACCCATGAACCATCATCACAGAAAGATCCTGCACAAGGTTTTTGCCCATCCGATAAGCAGCAACCTGTCCCTGAAGGAAGTAGAGAGTGTGCTGAAGGAGCTGGGCGCGGAAATAGACGAGGCGCATAGCGGGAAGATTCACGTGTCCCTGAACGGGCACACCGCCAATTTTTCGCACGGCCATCACAGCCTGCCGAAGGAAGAGGTCGCGCAGATCCGGAAGTTTATCGAAACCTGCGGCGTCGACCCCGAACGCGACTACCCGGTCTGATTTTCGCAGGCGCTAATGCGCCTCGTTCCAGTTCGCGCCCGTGCCCGTGTCGCAGACCAGCGGTACGGAAAGGTCGGCGGCGGCTTCCATGACGGCGCGGACGGTTTCGGTCGTGGCGTCGAGCTCCTTCTCGGGCACCTCGAAAATCAGCTCGTCATGCACCTGCAGCAGCATTTTCGCCGATAGCCCGGCCTCCGACAGCGCGCCCGGCATGCGGATCATGGCGCGCTTGATGATATCGGCGGCGGACCCCTGCAGCGGCGCGTTGATGGCGGCGCGTTCCTGGAAGTTGCGGCGCGCCGGGTTCTTGTCCTCGATGCCCGGCGTATGGATACGCCGGCCGAAGATGGTCGAGACGAAGCCCTGCTCGTGCGCCTGTTTCTTCATCCGGTCCATATACTCGACGACGCCCGGATAGCGTTCGAAATAGGCCTCGATATAGCTCTTGGCGTCCGATTGCGGGATCGAGAGCTGGCGCGCCAGCCCGAACGGCGAGATGCCGTAGATGATGCCGAAATTGATCGCCTTGGCGCGGTTTCGGGTCGGCGAATCCAGCTCGTCTATGGGGATGCCGAAAACCTCCGAGGCTGTTATGGCGTGAATGTCGGCGCCCTCGCGGAAGGCCTGTTTCAGCGCGTCGATCCCGGCGACATGGGCGAGAAGCCGCAACTCGATCTGAGAATAGTCGGCGGACAGCAGAACATGGCCCTTCTCGGCGACGAAGGCGGTGCGGATCTTGCGGCCTTCCTCGGTGCGGACGGGGATGTTCTGCAGGTTCGGATCGTTTGACGACAGTCGTCCGGTGGAGGCGATGGCCTGGGCGTAGGAGGTATGGACGCGCTTTGTCTTCGGGTTGATCTGGCCGATCAGCGCGTCCGTGTAGGTGCTCTTGAGCTTCGACAGCTGCCGCCAGTCCAGCACACGGGCGGGCAGGTCGTGCCCCTGCGCGGCGAGACCCTCCAGCACGTCGGCGCCGGTGCCGTAGGCGCCCGTTTTACCCTTCTTGCCGCCGGGCAGCGACATCTCGTCGAACAGAACTTCGCCAAGCTGTTTGGGAGAGCCGATATTGAATTCGTGCCCGGCAAGCCCGTGGATCTCCTCGCCGAGCTGCGCAATGCGCTTCTCGAAATCGTCCGACAGTTCCTTCAGCATCGCGGCGTCGACCTTGATGCCGGTCTCTTCCATCTGCTGGAGCACACCGACCAGCGGCCGCTCGATTCGTTCGTACACCGTGGCCATATGCTCAAGGGCGAGCCGCGGCTTGAGTACGGCATGAAGCCCGAGCGTCACGTCGGCGTCTTCAGCCGCGTAATCGAGCGCCGCATCGAGCGCGACCTCCTCGAACCCGATTTTATTCCGTCCCGTACCGGTGACCTCGCTGTACTTGATGTTGGTGCGGCCCAGATGGATCTGCGTCAGCTCGTCTAGCCCGTGCCCGCGAAGGCCGCCGTCCAGCACATAGGACAGCAGCATCGTGTCGTCGACCGGTCCGACCGCGACATCGTGCCGCGCCAGCACTTCGAGATCGTACTTGGCGTTATGCAGCAGCTTGAGCGTGCCGGGGTCTTCCAGCATCGGCTTCAGCGCTGCGATGGCCTTCTTCATCGCGATCTGTTTAGGCGCGCCTTTGTCGCCGCCGCCGTCTGCACTCCCGTCGAGATCCAGGCTCCCCTGTTCGCGCGGCGCGACATGGCCGAGCGGGATATAGCAGGCGCGCGCGCCATCGACCGGTTTCGGCAGGGCGAGCGATACGCCGACGAGGTCGGCGATAAGGGAATCGAGCGAGGTCGTTTCGGTATCCACCGCGACGAGACCCTGCGTCATGGCGGCCTCGACCCAGCGGGCGAGGGCCTTCTCATCCTGCACCAGCGCGTAGCCGCCTTCGGACGCCGCCGCGCCCGACTCGGTCCTTTCGTCGTCGTGATCGACCAGATGTCCGGCAGTCGCTAACTCCGATTTCACCCGCGCGAGGATCGACTTGAACCCCTGTTTCTCCAGGAACCCGATCAGCGTATCCGGGTCGGGCTCTTCCAGTTCGAAGCTGTCATAACTTCGGTCGACCGGCACGTCGTCGCGCAACGTCACCAGCTGCAGCGAAATACGGGCGAGCTCCGCGTTCTCGATCAGGTTCTGTCTCCGCTTGGGCTGCTTGATCTCTTCCGCCCGGTTCAGCAGCGTTTCCAGGTCGCCGTACTCGCCCAGCAGCTGCGCTGCCGTCTTGACGCCGATGCCAGGTACGCCCGGCACGTTATCGGTTGAATCGCCGGCCAGCGCCTGCACCTGCGTCACCAGCTCCGGCCCGACGCCGAACTTTTTCATCACCTCGTCGGGGCCGATCGGCGTTCCTTTCATCGGATCCTGCAGGGCGATGCCGTCGCCGACCAGCTGCATCAGGTCCTTGTCGGATGACACCACCGTGACCTCGATCCCGTCGGCGGCGGCGGCCTTCGCGTAGGTCGCAATTAAATCGTCGGCCTCATATCCTTCCATCTCCACGGTTGGCAGGCCGAACGCCTTCACCGATTCGCGGATCAGCGGGAATTGCGGGATCAGATCTTCCGGCGGCGGAGGGCGGTTGGCCTTGTATTCGGCATAGATGTCGCTCCGGAACGTCTTGCGCGCGGTATCGAACACGACGCAGAGATATTCGGCCTCCGAATCGTCGACCAGCTTCAGCAGCATCGAGGTAAAGCCGTACACTGCGTTGACTGGTGTGCCGTCCGGCCGGGTCATGGGGGGAAGCGCATGATAGGCGCGGAAGATATAGCCCGACCCGTCGATCAGAATCAGCCGGTCCGGTGCGCCGTCAGCGCCTTTCGAGGCCGTCGCTTCCTTCGCCTGTGTCGCCATGATGTCGCTCCCGTGAGTCTGCCGACAAGATGCCGCAGGGACAGGGAGGAGTCGAGGGGACATCGCCTCTACTCTCTGGGTTTCGAGGCGCCGGGTTTCGGGGGAAGCGAGTTCGCTCCTCTATCGGCGGAAATCTTCAGCCTGTCAGCGCCTGCCGGATCGATTTATGGCGGGTAAAGGCGAATACGATGACGGCCGCGCTGAATCCCGCCCCGGCCAGCAACGGCCACTGGAAGCCGTAATACCCCGAAACGCCGCCGATCAGCAGCGCGCCGACGGCCGGACCGGAACGGTTGAGCAACCCCCAGAGCGACATGACACGGCCCCGCAGGTCGCCCTGCACGGTCGACTGCACGATGACCTGTCCGGCGATATTGATCCCTACCTGAGACATGGACAGGAAGACCACGCAGCCGGCGGCGAACCAGAAGTCGGAGCGCGTGATAAACAGGGTGAGGAACACAAGGGAACAGAAGATCGCGATCCAGTAAGCACGTAGAATCGTTTCCACCCGGGTCAGGTTCCCGATCAGCGGTCCCGCGACGATCGCCCCGAGCCCCGCGGCGGACACCATGACTGCGACTCCTTCCTTCGGATCGTGACCGAACACTGTTTCGGACAGACCAGGCAGCAGCTCCATATAGGCGCGGAGCAGAACTGAAGACACGGTCATGTTGAGAAACAAATACTTGATCGCCGAATGACGAATGACGTAGCCGAACCCTTCCTGAAGATGGGCGAACATGCTGCGCCCGGCTGCCGCGCGCTTGTCGGGATTGACCAGTTCCACGAAGAAAAGCGCGACCAGAAACACCAGGTAGGCTGCGGCATTGGCGGCGAAGACCATCCCGGCGCCCCAGATCACGAGAATAGGCGCAGCAAGCGCCGGTCCGACAAAGCGGCCAAGGTTGAACAATGTCGAGTGCAGCGCTATGGCCGAAGACAGGTCTTCGCGCGGCACCAGGTTGGGTCCGATGGCCATCCGGACCGGCGTCCAGAACCCGGCGGCAAGCCCGTGAATCACGGCGAAAAAGGTCAGCAGGTAGATATCGACCAGGTCGGCCAGGGTCAGGGCCGCAAGCAGCGCCGTTACGACCATAATCGCAAACTGGACGATGCGCGCCATCTTGAGGCGGTCATGCCGGTCGGCAAGCGTTCCCGCGATGGGCGCGATCAGGATGCCGGGCAGCGCTTCGGCGAGCGCGACGATTCCAAGCCACCAGCCGGAATGAGTCAGATCCCAGGTCATGTACTGGAGGCCAATCCGGTAGAACCAGACCCCGGCGCCGGACAGCCAGCTCGACAGTTCCACGATCACGAAATTCCGGTGCCGGAAGGCGCGCAGAATGCTCTTGTTTGCGAGCATGTCGATCAGGGAAGCGAACATTGGCACTTCAATGGAATAGCCGGCAAATCGAGCCAGCGAAGAAACCCAGTTTACGTCTGCGGCGTGCGCATTACACCCGAAAGGATGCCGGGTTCAGGTCGTGGACCCGGATTGCGCGCGTTTCACCACCTCGTCCGGAATGTCGTCGAACGAGGTGTAGTTGAGCGTATAGAGGCTGGCGTAAAGGCCGCCATTTTCCATTAGCTCGTCGTGAGGGCCGATTTCCCGGACCTCGCCGTCCTGCAGTACGACGATCCGGTCCGCGCCGCGGATGGTCGCGAGCCGATGCGCGATGACGATGCCGGTACGTCCTTCCAGCAGCCGCTTGAGCGCGACCTGAATCTGGCGTTCCGTGTAGGAATCGATATTCGCGGTCGCTTCGTCCAGTACGAGAACGCGCGCATCCGCGACCAGCGCCCGGGCGAAGCTGAGCAGCTGCCGCTGCCCCATGGACAGATTGCCGCCCTGCTGGTCGAGCATCGTATCGTAACCGTTGGGCAACCGGCTGATGAATTCGTGCGCGCCCACCAGTTTCGAGGCTTCGATCACTTGGTCGCGCGTCGCATTGGTGGTGCGGTAGCGAATGTTCTCGAACACGGAGCCGGTAAACAGGAACGGGTCCTGAAGTACCATGGCGACATGCCGGCCAAGGGCTGGCCGGGCATATTGACGGACATCGATACCGTCGATGAGGATTTCGCCGTCCCACACGTCGTAGAACCGCTTGAGCAGGGCCGTTATGCTGGTTTTCCCCGATCCTGTCGGGCCTACCAGCGCGACCGTTTCGCCGGGCTTCACGGAAAAACTGATATTCTTCAGGATCGGCTGGTTTTTCCTGTAGCCGAAGGTGACGTTCCGGAAATCAATGGCGCCCCGGATATCGTCGGGATCGATTGCATCCTGCGCATCGGTGATGGTCAGAGGCACGTCCAGCACTTCGAAGATACGCCGGCCTGACGCCATCGCCCGCTGCATCACGCTGTACTGGATGGTCAATGACCGGATGGGATCGAAGAAGCGCTGTACGTAGAACAGGAAGGCGACCATGACGCCGACTTCGAGTTCCCTGTCCAGCACCATCGAACCGCCCACCAGAACCACGATCGCCATCGCGGCGCCGGTCAGCGTATCGACGATCGGCACCATCACCTGGGCGAAACGGGCCGACATGAAATGGGCGTGACGGTTCTCCAGCGCTTTTTCGGTAAAAAGCTCGAAATTGACATCCTCGCGGCGCATGCCCTGTACCGTACGGACCGCATGAATGCCCTCGGCGAGCGCGGCATTGGCCGTCGAGTTGGTGACCCGGGCTTCTCGGAAGGCCCGGCGCGCCCGCGGCAGCCAGATCAGCCGAACCAGCAGCAGCACCGGCACGACGGAAAGCGTCAGCGCGCCGAGCTGGAAATCGAGGTTGAGCATGATCACGACAATGCCGAACAGCAGCACCATGTCGCCGAACGCGGTGATCGAGTTTTCCAGAAATTCCTGCAGCGCGTAGACGTCGCCCTGAAGCCGCGACATCATCCTCCCGACCTCGGTATTGTCCATGAAAGCCAGTGCGACGTCCTGCAGATGGGCGAACATGGCTGTGCGCAGGTCGAATATCACGTTCTCTCCGGTAATCCCGACCAGCAGATCCTGAATGCGACTGGCCAGGAAGCTCAGCGTGATGACGCCGGCGAACAGCGCGACTGCGATGCCCAGCGCATCGGCGCCGGCGCCCTCGGCGACGATGGCGTCGTCGATGGCGTAGCGGATGACCAGCGGTATCGCGAGCTGCGCGCCCGTAAAGGTCAGCAGGGCCGCCACAGCGATATAGAGCCTCCTGCGATAAGGATGGACATACGTCATGAACCGCCGAACGACGTGACCGTCAAAGGCCGCGCCGAACATGTGCTCGTCCATATCGATCTGCGACCCGACGACGGCGCGGGGCGGACGGTTTTTCTTTGGGTCTTGTTTCGGGGTATTCCCGTCACCCATGGCGCTTGAGAGGGAAGTCATGGCACTGCCTCCTCAAGACCGGCCAGCGGGTCGGAATCGGGATCCTCCAGGCTCTGCAGCGCATGCAGCGCGGCGTATCGCCCGCCCAGAGCGACCAGCTCGTCGTGCGAGCCGCGCTCGATCACACGGCCGTCTTCGAGAAACAGGATTTCGTCGGCATGGCGCAGCGTCGCCAGCCGGTGAGAAACGATGATCGTCGCCGATCTCGCGGCATGGTCCCGCAGCGCCTGACGAATCCGCTGCTCGGTCCCGACATCGATCGCCGCTGTCGAATCGTCCAGTACGAGGATCGCCGGTTCCAGCATGGCGGTACGGGCGATGGCGACGCGCTGGCGCTGTCCGCCCGACAGAGAGACCCCGCGCTCGCCGACCAGCGTTTCGAACCCTGCCGGCAGCCGGTCGACGAATCCGTCGATCTGCGCCACCGACGCCGCGCCGCGGATCGTGTCGTCCTCCGCCCACGGATCGCCGTAGGCGATGTTGTTTTCGATCGAGGCGGTGAACAGGAACGGTTCCTGCGACAGCACCCCGACGGCTGCGCGCAGAGACGTCAGCGTGACGTCCCTGATATCCTGTCCGTCGATCGTGATGCGACCCGCCGTCACGTCGTAATAGCGCGGCAGCAGGTGGGCGATGGTCGACTTTCCGCTGCCCGGCGGGCCGACGATGCCAAGCGTATGGCCGCGCGCAACCTCGAACGACACGCCGTGGAGCACCGGCAGAGGCGTCTTGTCATCGGCGGGAGACGGGTATGAAAATTCGACATTCTCGAAACGCAGCCTGCCGTCGGTCAGCATCAGCGGTTTCGCATTCTCCGCGTCGCGGATTTCCGGCTCGAGATCGAGAACCGCGAACAGCCGCGCGCCGCAGGTCGATGTGCGCGCCACCGAATTGATCATCAGCCCGAGCTGCCGCACCGGCTGCTGCAGGATGGTCATGAAGGTTAGGAATTCGGCCAGCGTGCCGACCGTCATGACGCCTTCAAGGACGCGCAGCCCGCCGACCCAGAGGACCAGCCCCATGGCGACGAAATAGGTATAGGTCATCAGCGTGGTCGAGTAGGTGCGTACCCGGATGCGTTCGTCCGCGAGCTCCATCGCTTCGTCGGAAGCTGCGTCGTATTTCTCCAGTTCATAGGGCTGCGCGCCGAAAGCGCGGACCACGCGGATGCCGGTCAGGTTCTCGTCCATGATCCGGCCCAGAACGGCCATGCGATCCTGCAGCGCCCACCACATGCGCCGGAGCCGCAAGCGCGACTCGGCTGATTTCCACACCACGACAGGCACGAAGGAAAGTGCGAGCGCGCCCATCAGCGCATCGGTCGACAGCATCAGCCAGGCCGCCGCGCTGACCATAATCACAAGAAGAAACACCCGCAGGAAAGCAGTGTTCATGAACGCCCGTACGCCCTCTACATCGAGCATTCCCCGGGTGATCAGTTCACCGGTATGCACGCGGTCGTGAAACGCGAAGCTGAGGTGCTGAAGCTTGTCGTAGAACCGCAGACGGAGCTCGTATGCGATCGAATGGCCGATGGTCTCGCCGCAGTAATTGTGGACCAGCGTAAAGGCGCCGCGCGCAATGGAAGCTGCAAGCAACAGCAGTGCCGCATGGAGCAGAGCATCCTCCGCAACCGAACGGTCCACAGTCGCCGTGCCCAGCAATCCCAGCGCACCATCCACCGCATCGCCCAGAAAACCGGGAATCATGAGCTGGAACGACGTCGCGATAATTGTTGCGACAACCGCCAGCGTCAGCCGCCAGCGGAACTGCGCCGCCATCTTAACGACCCGCCAGAGAACCAGCGCATCGTCCTTCAACGTACGGTTTTCATCCGATTCCATACCGTCGTAGGTGCGGGCATAGATGTCCGTGTTCGGCGTAATGGACTTTACGGCGGACTTCGTACTGGATTGGGGACTGGCCATGGGAGGCGAACTATATCACCGCCCGGACAGGAGTGTCAGCAGGGCACACCCACACCCTGTCGCCCTTCATTTATCGTCCCGAATACCACATAATTCCTTCGATAGAACCGTTACAGAGAGCCTGCGTCTCGTGAACAGGAAACAGGATGTCGTCCGGTCGCCGATCGAATGGGTCGTCGATTGGGGAGCTGGGCAGGTATCGCCGATGGACGGGCCGGAGCTGAAATTCCGGTTCGGCCGCTACGTCGACCGCACCCGCGGTTACAACATATTCAGCCATAGGATCTGACCATGGACACCACTGAACATAGGGGCGGAACCGGGCTCGGCGCTCCGGTCAGGCGGGTCGAGGACGAACGTCTCCTGACCGGTACGGGCCGGTATGTCGACGATCTCAACCCGCCAGACACCGCCGTCGCCGTCTTTGTCCGGTCGCCGCATGCGCACGCACGGCTTCTGGGGATCGACACGCAAACTGCCAAAGCGTCTCCTGGCGTTCTTGCCGTACTGACGGGCGAAGACGCCGCGCGGGACGGTCTTGGGCATCTGCATTGTCATTCCTTCCACGAATCCCCTGCGGGTTACCCCACCTACCATTCCACGCAGCCGCTGCTGGCGGAGGAAAAGGTCCGGTATGTCGGCGAAGCCGTGGCGCTTGTCATCGCGGAAACAAGCGGTCAGGCCAAGGACGCCGCCGAACTCGTAGCGGTCAGCTACGACCCATTGCCAGCGGCGACGCTGGCGAACGCGCTTGCCGACGGCGCGCCCAGAGTCTGGGACGATGCCGGGAGCAATATCGGATTCGTTATCGAGTCGGGCAACGCGGCGGATGCGGAGGCGGAGTTCGCGAAAGCCGCCCATGTCAGCACGATCGAGGTCGCCTATCCGCGCGCCACCGCGAACTCGATGGAGCCGCGCGCGACGCTGGCCTGGCGCGAGAAGATGGACGGCCGCTATACGCTCTGCACCAGCGCGCAGGAACCGCACGGCGTCCGAGAAGCGGTTGCCGAAGCCGTCGGCATGCCCATGCAGGATCTGCGCGTCGTGGCGATGGATGTGGGCGGCGGGTTCGGCATGAAGGGCCAGACCTATCCGGAGGAAGCGCTCGTACTATGGGCCGCGCGCCGGCTGGATCGCCCGGTGAAATGGACGGCGGAACGCAGCGAAGCCATCGCCACCGACATGCACGGGCGGGGACCGGTTTCCCAGGCCGCGCTGGCGCTCGACGCCGACGGCCGGATTCTGGCGCTGCGCACCGAGGTCGCAGTTGAGCTCGGCGCCTATCTCAGCGGGTTCGCCGGCGTCCCGCCGAAGAACGGCACGATCAGCTTTCCCGGCACCTATCACGTGCCGGTGATTCACGCGCTGGTGCGGGCTGTCTACACCAACACATCGCTGCTCGGCCCCTATCGCGGATCGGGCAAGCCGGAAGCGACCTATGTGTTGGAACGGCTGGTCGAACAGGCGGCGCGCGAAATGGGCATCGACATCATCGAGATGCGCCGCAAGAACCTGATTGCAGCGGACGCCATGCCCTACCAGACGCCGGGCGGCTATATTTACGACACCGGCGATTTCGAACCGGTGCTCGACAAGGCCCTGGCGCTGGCGGACTGGGACGGGTTCCCCGACCGCCGCACAGCAACCGAGGCGCTCGGTCTGAAGCGCGGCATCGGTATGTCGCTGCACTGCCAGCGCGCCGGCACGTTTTCCGAGCGGATGGAGATCCGCATCGGGCAGGACGGGTCCGCCGCCTTGCATGTCGGCACCATGTCGACGGGACAGGGGCACGAAACCATGTTCGCCCAGATGGTTTCCGGCTGGCTTGGTCTGAAGATTGACGATATCCGCGTCTTCCAGGGCGATACCGACAAGGTCCTGTTCGGGCGCGGCACCTTCGCCCAGCGCAGCATGAGCACGGGCGGGTCGGCGCTGCGCAAGGCGGCGGACGAGGTGATCGAAAAGGGCAAGCGGTTCGCGGCCTGGATACTGGAAGCTTCCGATGAGGATATCGATTTCGCCGACGGCGTTTTCTCGGTCGCCGGCACCGACCGCCGTATCGAATTCCGGGAAGTAGCCGCGGCATCGTACCGGGGAACCGGAGTCCCGCCTGAGCTTGGTGTCGGGATCGACGGGGTCGGCTCCAATGAGCAGACCTATTCCTTCCCGAACGGTTGCATGATCGCGGAGGTCGAGATCGATCCGGAGTCGGGCAGGATGCGCATCGACAGGTTGGTTGCGGTCGACGATGTCGGCGTCGTGGTCAACCCGCTGACGCTTGAGGGGCAACTGCACGGCTCGATCGCGATGGGTGTCGGAGAATCGCTGACCGAACAGATGCTGTACGACCCGGAAAGCGGGCAGCTTCTCACCGGGTCGTTCCTCGATTACGGCATGCCGCGCGCCGACATGATGCCGGATGTGATCCACGATCTGTCGCTCGTGCCCTGCAAGAACAACCTGCTGGGGGTCAAGGGCGGCAGCGAGGCTGGGAATTGCGGCGTGCCGCCGGCCGTCGCCCACGCGCTGCTCGACGCGCTGTCGGAATTCGGCGTGAAGGATATTCAGCTTCCCGCGACGCCGGAACGGGTATGGCGGGCTATTCGTTCGGCCTCGCGGCCTTGAAGGCGGCAGCGGTCCGCTCCCCCACCCGTGCGAACCCGCGAAAGTGGATTAAAATCAATATGGCGTCGGGTTGGGAATTCCCCTGCTGTCGATATAGACCATCTCGGACGTAAACGGCTTATCGTCGACGCGGGCGCGGAGCCAGTCATAGACAAGGCTGTCGCGCGCCTCGCCGAGCTCTCCTGAAGACGCGGCGGCCATGCTGTGATTGGCGTCCTGATAGACCACCAGCCGCTTGGGGGCCTCGATCAGCTCGAACAGATCGTAGGTATGCTGGATGGGCGACAGCTGGTCGGCTTCGCCGGCGACGATCATGTAGGGCGCGGAAATGTCTTTCGCGACCTTGCGCAGGTCGAACTCCTGCCGGAATTCATCGAACGCGTCCTCGTCCTCGTAGCCCGCCATGAACATGAAGCGGACCTTGAAGGTCGGCGACGCGGCGTTGAAGATCGTGTCGCAGCCGGGCTCCTGGCAGACGCCGGTGCCGCAATAGCCCTTGATCCTGTCCTTCAACCCTGCAGCCGCGACCGTGCCGTAATAAGTGCCGAAGCTTGAGCCCCGGATGACGATTCTCTCGCCGTCGATCTCGGGCCGCGCCGCGAGCCAGGAAACCGCGCTCTCGGCGGCTTCGGCGAAATTGTCGGACGAAATCGTCACGCCCCGATTGCGGGTCTCCCCCTGTCCCGGTCCGTCGAGCGCGAGAACGGCCATGCCGCGCGCAAGCGCCGCGTCGCCGTGCAGCGCAACCATGTTCTCCTTGCTGCCATCCATACCGCCGATATGGAGGACGCATGGAAACGGCCCGCCTCCGGCAGGCCCCGGCAGATGCAGGAAGGCCGACAGCGCGGTGTCCCTGTAGGGAATGTCGACGCGCTCAATCGGGTGCGGCGCGAACTCGATGAACCTGTCATAGGTCTCGATCATGCGCCGTTCCCATTCGAGATCCTCATCGTTGATATCGAAATAGGGCCATTGCGCGGACGCGTAGAGCAGTGACGCGATGAAATAGTTCTCTGCCGCCGATACAGGCCGCCCCTGATCCTCGTAATCGCGGGCGATGCCTTCCATCCTCATGCCTTCGCGGCCGAACTGAGGTCCGATATCGTCGAACTTGCGCATGCGGGCACCCGCACGGCGAAAGGCGGATAGCCCGGCGGAACCGGCGCGCCCGCCCTTGCTGCCGAGCCGCCCCTGATCCCATTCGGGTCCGACGGTCTTGATAACGGAATCGAGCAGCCAGCGCTGTTCGCGCCAGCGCCTTGTGCGGTTCTCCATACGCAGGGTCTTCTGCATTTATTGCCCTCTTGCTTGTGTGACGAGAGCGAACGCGAGGACGCCTAGCTCTCCATGATGGATTTTCTGCCGAACCACCAGAACAGCAGAATCAGCGGCGTGAGCAACGCGGTCATGACAAGCGTCACCCCAGCGGCCAGGTTCATCGCGCCAGCCTGCCAATAGCTCCAGATTACCGCCGGCAGCGTCAGATTGTCGTGTCCGACCAGGAACACAGCGACGGTCAGTTCGCGATAGACCAGAATAGCGGACCAGATCCAGACGGCCATCAGGGTGGGGCGCAGAAGCGGAACGAGGATTTTCCAGGATGTCCTGACAGCCGAAATACCTGATGTGTGCGCGGCTTCTTCGAGTTCCTTGTGGATCTGCAGTAGCGCGCTGTTGATCGCACGCGTCGCGAAGCTGATGCGCGTAATGACATAGACGATGGCGATCAGCGTTACCGACCCGTATAGCGGTGCGATGTCCTTGAGCACGAACAGCGCCAGCAGGAGCGCCGAAATCGCGAGAATGATTTCCGGCAGCGCGTGCGGCAGGAAAGCGCCGAATTCGAGAAGGTAACGGGCCTTGCTGCGGCTCCTCACGATTAGCCAGGAAACCGCGAACGCGACGACCAGTGTCGCCGCCGGCACGGTGATGACTAGAATGAACGTGTTCTTCATACCGCGGAGAATAAGACCCCAGTCCATTTCCTCGAGGAACGGTTCCAGCGTCATCAGGCTGAACATCTTGGCCGAAGGCGGGGCCATGTAGGGGATGAAGGCCGTATAGCCGATCAGCAGCAGCGGGATAAGCTTGGCGGCAATCAAATAAAGCGCGATAAATCCCCAGGCGACCTTGCCCCAGCCGCCGATCTCGATGAGCGTCGGGCGGTAGCCTTTGCCGGTGACCACGCCATACTGATCGCCCTTGCGCAGTACGCTGCTGTACCACCAGGTCAGAAGAATAGCGACGGCGATCATCATGACGCCAAGCGCAGCAGTAATGCCGTGCTGGGCCAGTTCTTCATCGCCGGGATTGGTTTTCTGGAAGATATAGGTGCTGAGCAGATAAACCCGGGAGCCGAGACCGATGATCGCGGGAATGTCGAACGTCGCGATCCCGATCACGACGATGTAGATAACAGCGGCGAGAATGGCCGGCATGGCGAGCGGCAGCGTGATTCGCCGCAGGGTGGAGAAAAAGCCCAGCCCGTGAATGCCGGCGGCTTCTTCCAGCGACGGGTTCATTGATTTGAACATCTGCGCGGTCAGAATGAAACCGAGCGCCGCGAGGCTCATGCCCTGGACGAATCCCATGCCGATGGGCGTTGCGATATTGAACGGCGCATCGGACAGGCCGAAGAGCTGGACCGCCCAGCGGTTGAGAAATCCGATCCGTTCATGCGCGAGAAAAGTCCAGCCCATCGCCGTATAGATACCGGGAATGAGGAGCCCCAGCGTCATGATGACATAGACCCAGCTCTTGCCCGGCAGCGTTGTCCGCTCCGTCACCCAGGCAATAGGCAGGCCGATTATCATCGCGACCAAGGTGGCGGTTATCGAAAAAACAACAGTATTGGAAATGGCCTCGATAAAGAGCGAGTCGTTGAATACATCAACGTAATTGCTCAAGGTATAGGTCGCGTCGGCTGTCCCCAGAATGCCAGTCTGGAAGCTGATCCAGATCAGAATCGATACCAGCAACAGGATGATCAGCATCGGCAGCGATGCGAGGAAGATCAGCGTAGGAGACGAATTGGAATTCACAGCGAAACTGCTTCTATGAAAAAATGAACCTGATCCGGGGAATGGAAGCCGGGGAGCGACACTCCCCGGCCCCTGTCAGAAGTGTATTGCCTCTGCTTACTTCTTTTTCTTGCTCTTCTGCTTGAGGATCTTTTCGAGGCTCTTGCGGTAAGCGGCGTATCCGCCCTGGGCGCCGAGCCATTGAGGCGAGTTCATGACGACCTTGGCGCCCTTTGCCTGCGCGGCGAGCAGCCGTTTGCGCATCTCGGACTCAGGATAGAGCGGTAGATCCAGCCCGTTCTTCTCCCACATCCATTTCTGGCCGTCCTTCGAATGCAGGTAAGCCACGAACAGGGCGGCCGCATTCGGGGACTGCGAATTGACAGGCACCATGCCGTAGCGCGTATGCGAGATGACCGCTTCCTTCATCAGCGCATAGCCGAGCGGCTCGGAACTGCCGGCATTCTGCGCCCGGTTGACATACTGGTCGCCACAGCTGAAGACGAGCATCAGGAACTCGCCGCTGGTCAGCCGATCGGCCGAACCGCAGCGCATCAGCCCGCCGATCTGGTTGGTCAGTCGTTTGGTAAATTCCGTCATCTTTTCATTGCCAAGCACGCTGGGCATGCCGAATTCACGCATGCCGGCCGCGTACGGCGTCGATGCGATCTTGCCCTTGAATTTCGGCTTGAAGACGTCCTCGAAGGACTGGGGAATATCGTCGCCCTTCACGAGATCGGAGTTGTACATAACACCCACGAGAGAGCCCGCGGATGCCAGCCCGACGCCGCCCGGCGCGACCGGGTCGAACCCGTCCCACTTCAGCGGCTGCCGGTCGAGATAGGCGAGCCAGTTCATCTTGCGCACAATACCGACCTTGCCGCCCTTAAGCGCGCCGCCGGAATTGTTCCACAACACGTCGGTGCTGGCCGGCTGGCCGGCTTTCACTTCCCGCGTGAGTTTCGCGACCATCCGGGTCATCGACGGTCCGGGCGTGAACCTGGCCTCAACATTCAGCCCGTACTTCTTGTTCATCTGCTCGACGACGTGGCGGAAGCCCTTGCCGCCGCTCAGGCTGCTGGACGACCACATGCCGCGGAGGACCTTCTCCTTCTTGGCGCCCGCGATCAGTTCGTCGAGCGATTTGGGCGGATCCATTGCCTGCGCCGTACCGGCCGCCAGCAGCGCCGTAACCGGCAGGAAAGCCAAGGCTTTCAGTGCCGTCGGTGTTCTGCGTGATTTAAACATAAACGTCTCCTTTCCTCTCACTGTTCTGGTTTGCGATGATCTTTTTTTGGGGGGGTGTTATCGGACCCCCTCTTTTTGTCCTTACGATGGTAACGAATTTGCGTGGGTTGAATTCCATCAGGCCGATGCCTCAAGCGGCCGCCATGGACGCCATGATGAAATCCGTATTGGCGTCGGTTGCCGGGAATACCATGATGTCGGACGGATTAACCGCAATATGCAGCTTGTCGCCCTGAAGCCTTGGCGCGTCGCGGCTCTTTCCGGCCAGTTCCGATTCGGATGCCTGCGCATCGAACGCGTACTGATCGCCGAGGAAGACAGTATCTTTGAGGTCCGCCTGAAAATGGTTGGTCTGCTGGCTAAAAGCGTCGTCGGAAAATTCCATGTGTTCCGGCCGGAAGCCGATCCAGACATCTTTTTCCGTCGCCGCGCCGGCAGGAACGGCGAATGAGCCGACCTTGGTATTCACCACATCGCCCGACTCCATCTGGCCGGGCAGCCAATTGACGGTGCCGAAGAATTCGGCGACTTCGGGACAGTTAGGATTGGTATATAGCTCGATTGGCGAACCGTACTGCAACAGCTTGCCGAAGCTCATCATCGCGATCTTGTCGGCGATGGCCATCGCCTCGATCTGGTCGTGCGTGACGTAAAGGACGGTCGCGCCGAGCTGCTTGGAAAGCCCGCGAATCTTGCCGCGGACTTCTTCGCGCAACCTGGCGTCGAGGTTGGAAAGCGGCTCATCCATCAGCAGCACGTTGGGGTTGACGGCGATCGCGCGCGCCAGCGCGACGCGCTGCTGCTGCCCGCCGCTCAACAGCGTTGCAGGCCGGTCGATCTGCTCGTCGAGCTGCACCATCGATAGCGCCTGCTGGACGCGGGCGCGGACCTGGCTCTTGTCGATTTTCTGCGTGCCTTCGGTAAGCGGCAGCGCGACATTCTCGTAAACCGTCAGATGGGGCCACACGGCATAGGACTGGAACACCATGCCGAAGCCGCGGTCCTGCGGCGACACCCAGACGGGTGGCGCGCCTGAAAACACCGTTCGGTCGCCGATATTGATGGTCCCGGAATCGGGTCGCTCCAGCCCCGCTACCGCGCGCAGCAATGTCGTTTTGCCCGACCCGCTGGCGCCGATGATGACGAAGAATTCGCCGGGTTCGACGTCGAGAGACAGATTGTCGAGCGCGGCGACCTCGCCGTCGGTAACGGTAAAGACCTTCCGCAGATCCTTGATGGTGATCAACGCGATACTCCCTGCTTTGTCGAGGCTGCTCTTCGCGGCAGCGCTTCAGATCAGAAGAGTACGGTCAAAAATGATGAGGCGCCAGTGGCAAGATGCCTTTCGCTTCAGCGCGCGATTTTCGGAATTCCGGCCCTTACCGATCTTCCCTTACTGATCCGCCCTTACTGATCCATCGTGCTTTTCGCGAAAACCTCGTCGAGCGCGACGAGCCTCGGCGTCAGCCCTTGCTCATAGGAATAGAGCGCGGCGGCTTCCAGTGTCTCGCGGTTGGCGGCGACGCCGTGCTGGACCAGCGGTTCGCGCAGCGCGTCGTACGCGTCTTTCGATATCAGGCCGGACACCCGGTAGTACTCGACATGTTCGAGCCGCTGACGGTTGGCGATCTCGTTCGCTTCCTTGAAGGCCTTCAGAATGTTCAGCGGCAACCAGGGGTTTTCCTCCACGATCGACCGGCGCGCCACCATCATGTGGTTGATCGGGAAGATATTGGTCTTGCGATAGAAGCGCAGCCCCTCGGCGGCCGGGTCGGGGAAGAGCGGCCGGAAATCCGGATGGTTATGCAGGTCCGCCGTGCTGCGGTCGATCAGGTCGCCGTGTGGAAGATAGACGAGCGCCGCGTCGAGCTCTCCCGCTAGGAACATCTCGCCCATGTTGGTTTCCGGCGGAATGAAATGAAACTTCACGCCTTCTGGCGGCTGGAAACCGGTTGCGCCGCCATGGCTGACATTGGGCACCCGTTCCATCCAGAATTCCATGTCGGTCTGATCGACGCCGAACTCGTATTTCAGAATGCCACGCGACCAGAGCGCCGCCGTCATCTGGTATTCCGGCAGGCCCACCCGCTTGCCCTTCAGATCCTCCGGCTTCTCGATCCCTGCGCCCTTGCGGACGATCGCCCAGTTCTGAAAAAAGTGATGGGTGGTGAAGACGGGGATTCCGGTCCAGTCGGTATTGCCCGCCGCCGTCGCCTTGATGAAGGACGAGAACGACATTTCGGAGATATCGAACTCGCCGAATTTCAGCTGACGCCAGAACATTTCGGCGGGTTGCAAGGGCGTATGAAGTAAATCCACACCGTCGATCGTCACTGACCCATCCATGATCGGCCTTGTGCGCGGATTGGTATCCGTCGCCATGCTGAGTTTGAGTTTCATTTTATTTTCTCCTTCGGATCTCAATCTGCTGACGCAGATGCGCACCAGCCCTCTCCCCCTCCCGGCCACCCATCAGGATACTCTCGTGGGTGGCCGGGAGGGGGAGAGGGCCGGCGCAGATTTGAAATTTTCAAGGAAGCCGCCAGGCCGTGTCGTTGCCGCATTCGACCGCCTTGTCGCGATAGAGCGTCACCGCCCGGTCATGGCACGCAATCGTCGCGGGGTCGTCGGGCGAAACCGGTGGCCGCTCGTCGAGCGGAAAGTGGCCGTAATCGTCCGTTCCCCGCACCAGCATGGCGCTCGCCTGCAGTATGGTCGTTTGCCGCACATGGGTCGGCATAAAGCCGCCGGAAATGCCGATGCGCCGGTCGTCGCCGTGGTTGGGGCGCGACGAATGCAGCAGGGCGACATGGTGCAAGGACATTTCGCCGGGCCGGAGGGGCATCGGCACCGCCTTCGACTCGTCGATTTCCACCTGCGCCCGCATCCCGCTGGCCAGCAGATTGTCCTCGTTAAGTTCCGTATTCGCGGTCGGGATCTCCCCCTGCAGGTGAGACCCCGGCAGGACCTGCATGCAGCCGCTGTCTTCGGACGCCGGCGACAGCGCGACCCAGGCGCTGACCAGCTCCAGCGGATCGAGCCCGTAATAGGTGCAGTCCTGGTGCCAGCTGACATAGGAGCCGGTCTCGGGCTCCTTCACCCAGGCGCCGCACTGGTACTGCAGGATGTTCGGGCCGATGACGTCCTCGACCGCGTCCAGTACCGCGTCACTGGTGAACAGCTCATAGACCCAGGGAAACAGAAGAGAGCATTTGGTGCGCTGCGTGCCGTGCAGCGATTTACCCTGCGCAGCCTCGAACGCCTCGATCTTTTGCCGGATCGCAGCGGCTTCGTCTTCGGCCATCACACGAACCGGCGAGACATAGCCGTCGCGCCGGTACTGTTCGACCTGTTCATCGGTAAGACGTTTAGGACACATGATTAGAAAATTCGAGCATGCCGGACGGGCCGAGTCAACGCGCCGGCGGGCATGGCGGAAAAGACGATATTTCATTAGATTGAACGGGGGCGGAATCGGATCAGTCCGGTTTACGCCGGAAACACGCTACCGGAAGCACTCCAATTGGGTCGCACGGGCATACGAAAGGCGAAACGATGGATAAGGGCGTTCTGATACCAGTCATCACGCCGTTCGAGGACGATAGCTCGGTCGATGAGACGACGCTGCGTCAGCTGGTCGATTTCTACGCCGCGGCGGAGGTGCAGGGACTGTTTGCGCTGGGCTCATCCGGACAGGGGCCGGCGCTGTCGGAGGCCGAACGCAGATCGGTCGCCGAAATCATCATGGATCAGGCGCAGGGTCGGTTGCCGGTTATCATCCATGTCGGGACCGCCGACACCCCGACGACGGTGGCGCTGGCGAAACATGCCGCCGAGCTCAACGCCGACGCCATCGGGGTGATTCCTCCCTATTACTATTGCGATGCTCCGCAATCGGCGATTCTCGAACATTACCGGCGGATTGCCGAGGCGGTGGCGCTGCCGATCTATATCTACGAGAACCCGAAATATTGCGGCATCTCGATCTCGCCCGAATTCGGCGTCGAGCTGAAAAAGCAGGTGCCGACCATCCGCGGCATGAAGGTTGCCTACGGCGCGGGCGCGATGGAGGATTATGTCAGGCTGTTCCCTGGCGACGTGTCGGTCTTCACGGGCAACGCGGACATCTTCGGGCTGGTGCCGTTCGGCGTAGCCGGCATGATCAACCCGCCGACTAGTTCGGTGCCGGAGCTGTGCGTCGCGCTGTATCGCGCGCTCGCCCGCGAGGACTATGTCGAGGCGGCGGAACTGCAGGCGAAGGTCAACCGCATCACCCAGATGTTCATTTCGACGCAGAAGAAATACGGCCGCGGCACGATCGCCGAGACCTACCGGTTGCGGGGCATACAGGTGAAACGCTTCCCGCGCTGGGAAACCGCGCCGCTGCCGGCGGAAGCAATTGACGCAATGCGCGAGACCTATTGCGAGGTGGGAATAATCGACTGACCATGGTGGACTGAGATGGCGACAAAAATCACCAATGCGGATATTCCGCGCGTCGGGCGGGGAACGCCGGGCGGCGACTGGCTGAGGCGATACTGGATGCCGGTTGGCGCGAGCGGTGACCTCTACGACATCCCGCAGGCGGTCAAGGTGCTGGGCGAGGAGCTGGTCCTGTTTCGCGACGGCGAAGGCCGGACCGGTCTGATCGGGCGCTACTGCGCCCATCGCGGCTCGTCGCTCGAATACGGCGATATCGAAGACGCCGGCATAAGGTGCCCCTATCACGGCTGGCTCTACGACGTATCGGGCGCCTGTCTCGACCAGCCCTCGGAACTGAACGGCAAGGAGTTCTGCGCCAAGGTGCGGCAGGTTTCTTATCCGGTGCGGGAACTCGGCGGGCTGATCTTCGCCTATCTGGGTCCGGACCCCGACAACCCGCCGCCGCTGCCCAACTATTCGCCGCTGGTCGACCATGGCGGGATGCGCATGATCGAGCCGACCCGCCATTTCGACTACAACTGGTTTAACTTTTACGAAAACAGCGCCGACCCGTGCCATGTCTGGATCCTGCATGGCGAGAGCGCCTATGGCGACCAGACCTGGGGCAACCGGTTTTTCAGCGCGGACGACCCGCCCGATTTCGAGCCGGTTGAAACGCCTTACGGCATGAAGATCGTGATGTCGAAACGGACGCCTGAACAGGACGGCGTGTTCGTCGACGAGATGAGCCTCGGCTTCCCCAGTATCTTGCAGGTCGGCGACACCGAGTTCGTGCACGGGAAGGAAGACCCGGCAAAGCTCGTCAATCGCGGCTCCGAATACGAACATTTCATGTTCATCACGCCCAAGGACGATGACAGCTTCATGATGTTCACGGTCGATTACTATACCGGCCCGGACGAAAATTTTTTCGAGCGCCTGAGGGAAATGCGCAAGCGCGAAGAACCGAAGGACGACCGCAAACCCTACGATACGCGGCCGCTGATACCGTTCCGCGGCAATGTCCGGACGGAAGATATCGTCACCCAGGGCACCCAGAAGATGCTGGGCGAGCGGACCGAACATCTCGGAACGTCGGATCGCGGCGTGATCATGCTGCGGAAGATGGTGCGCGACGCAATCGCGCAGGCGGCCGAGGGCGAGGCGCCCAAGGGGCTCCATCTCGAAGAAAACGCCGACGGGCTGGTGAAGCTCGATTCCTTCGTCGGCGTAAGGGCTCAATGATGAAAACCGGTGCAGTTCCTCATTAGGAGCGAAAACCTGAGCGCAAAAAAAATCATCGTCACCGGCGGCAGCGGCAATCTGGGGCGCTGGACCGTCCGTGCGCTGAGCGAGGCTGGCCACGACGTGCTGTCGCTGGACCGGGCGGAGCCGCCTGAACGCCTCTGCGAAACCCGGGTTGCCGACCTCTCGGATATCGAAGCGCTGCAGGACGCGTTTCGCGGCGCCGACGCCGTGGTGCATCTGGCCGCCTGGCAGTCCCCTGACGAAGCTCCGCATGACGAGGTGTTCCGCAACAATGTCTCGGCCACCTACAACGTACTGAAGGCGGCAGCGGACGCGGGCGTACGCCGCGTCGTGCATGCATCCAGCGTCGCCGCCTACGGATTTCTCTATGCGCCCAAGATGTGGCCGCCGGACTATCTGCCGCTCGACGAGGATCACCCCTGCCGACCGCGGGATCCGTATGCGCTGTCCAAGATCTTTGGCGAACAGCTGGCGGACTCGTTCGTCTCGACCGGCGGGGCGAGCGTCGTCAGCCTGCGCCTGTCAGGCGTCAATTTCGACCTGACCTATGAGAGCCTGCCGGAACGATGGAAAGACCCGGGCCGCAAGATGGGCACGTTCTGGAGCTATGTCGATGTGCGCGACGCGGCGGAATCGTGCCGGCTCGCCGTCGAGGCGGACCTGGGTGGCCACGAAATCTTCAACATCGCAGCGGAAACCAGCCGCTATCCGGAACCGACATCCGAACTGGTCGAACGTTATTTACCCGGTGTGAAGATCAAAGACGGGTTCGAAGGACGTTGGGGCGGGCTCGATGTCGCTCGCGCCCGCGACAGGCTCGGCTTTGAAGCGCGGCATGTGTGGGAGGATTATCTCGAAAACTGGCGCACCCGAGAGGATTCGAACCTCTGACCTCTGCCTTCGGAGGGCAAGGGAGTTATTTCAGGTGTATCGTCCTCAAGGTAAAAAAGGACCTTGCTAAATCCTGCAATTATTCAATTACCCCAATAGGATAACACATCCGGGTGTTGTTGGAATCCCCATTTCCTGACACCCCATGGCTGGCCAAATTTTGGCAGATTTCCCCTTCCTGTGGAGCAGGATTGGAGCAGGATTGGAGCAAGGGTCTGCCCCCCCCCAATCATCGTCTAACCGCTGGATGACCACCATGACGTCTGGGAAAATCAGGGTCACATTCATCATCCGCGGTGACAGTTTTTTGTTGAAGACAGACAACACGGACTGTCAGATTTCTTCAGCTGTCATGGTGTTCGCAGCCACCCCCCACCCAAGAAAACACCCCTGTCTGTTCAGGTATAGATAAGAGCCACCTTATTGGTGGAGTATTAAGACAAGGCTTGCTCATCATGCCTAGCAAGCAGGGCTAGTACCCAATCCACATCCTGAGGGGGGTATCAAAGACAATGCGTCTATCACGTTCCACAGGATGCGTCTGGTCGCCTTACTCAACGATCTAAACCTAGGTATGCAGTCTCGACTCTGAAGCCTGATGTAGGTGGTCGAACCTGCTTCTCAGCCGCACCACCGCATTGGCCGCATTTTGAACCGATGCACAACGTAATCTGGGGGCCTTGCGTTACGCCTTGGCAACTGCCATTATCGTTGGGTTGGGAACGTCCCTTATCCGAACGTCCACCCACTATCGTGCCTTCAAAAAACCCCTGAAGAGGAATGTCTATGTCGATAGCGAAGCTACTTGAAACTGAT
>Ga0181578_10000302_pt1 | contig 46118 bp, 53 predicted proteins | sample 071ome_21_FD_148659 | JGI IMG/M metagenome (GOLD analysis project Ga0181578, IMG submission 148659) | Coastal salt marsh microbial communities from the Groves Creek Marsh, Skidaway Island, Georgia - 071401CT metaG (spades assembly) | ecosystem: Environmental > Aquatic > Marine > Intertidal zone... | reverse complement strand
GAATGAACTCAAACGCCCCAAAACCGGCTCGTTCATCCCTAGTGGGCCACCCACCCATCAATGCGAGTTCCATCGCGCTGACAGGAATTACAATGCACCCGCGCCCATCCGGCAACAATCGCGAATTTCACGTTACCCACAGGCAGGTCATTTAATCGGGGGATAAGACCGCCATAACCGGTGGAAAACCGCATACGCCGTCGTATGGGTACCGTCAGGCGTCGATCTGGTCGTCCTGGGTGCGGCCGATATCGTCCAGGCGCTTCTGCAGAGACAGGCGGTCCAGCCGCTCCATCGGCAGGCTGACGAAAATCGATATCCTGTTCGTCATCATGCGCATGGTCTCGGCGAACGCAGCCCGCTTGACGGCCTCGTTGCCATCGACCGCCGCCGGATCCGGCATGCCCCAATGGGCCGACATCGGCTGACCGGGCCACGCCGGGCACGCTTCACTTGCCGCCGTATCGCAAACGGTGAACACGAAATCCATCTCAGGTGCGCCCGGTTCGGCGAATTCCGCCCAGTCTTTGGACCGCAGTTCATCGACCGGATGGTTCTGCAGTTTGAGAATATCGATCGCGTACGGATTGACGGCGCCGGCAGGGTTGCTGCCCGCACTGAACCCCCGAAAACGACCGGCGCCCTCCCGGTTCAGGAGACACTCTGCGATGACGCTGCGCGCGGAATTGCCCGTGCAGAGAAACAAGACATTGTAGATTTTTTCGCTCATGACCACCCCGCGGATTTTGTTATCGGATAGCGGGGAAATGTGACGAGGCATTTACAGACGCATGACAATGCCCCTGGATCAGGACTTCAAACGCTCTCCGTCTTGCGCGATTCCTTCTTGCGGTCATGCGGGTTCAGCAGGCGCTTTCGGATGCGGATGTGCTGCGGCGTCACCTCGACGAGCTCGTCGTCGTCGATGTAGCTGATCGCTTCCTCCAGTTTCAGCGTGCGCGGCGTCGTCAGCCGCACCGCTTCGTCGGAACCGGACGCGCGGATATTCGTCAGCTTCTTCGATTTCATCGGATTGACCTCGAGGTCGTTGCCCCGGCTGTGTTCGCCGATGATCATGCCTTCGTATACCTCGACCCCGCCGCCAATAAACATCACGCCGCGGTCCTCGAGATTCCACAGCGCGAAGGGCACCGATTTGCCGGTGGCGTTGGAAATCAACACGCCGTTGCGCCGCCCCGGAATCGTTCCCCTGTGCGGCGCGTAGGAATGAAACAGCCGGCTCATCACGCCGGTGCCGCGGGTCTCGTTCAGGAACTGGCCGTGATAGCCGATCAGCCCGCGCGCCGGCGCGACGAACACTACCCGGGTCTTGCCGCCGCCGGACGGACGCATATCCGTCATCTCGGCCTTGCGCTCGCCCAGCGCCTCGACCACGGCGCCGACATAGGCGTCGTCGACATCGATGACGACCTCTTCCATCGGTTCTTCGCGCTCGCCCGTATCGGGGTTTTCGCGGTACAGGACCCGCGGTCGCGATACCGACAGCTCGAACCCTTCCCGGCGAAGCTGTTCGATCAGCACGCCGAGCTGCAGTTCGCCGCGGCCCTTCACCTCGAACGTGTTTTCGTCCCCGGTCCGTTCGATTTCTATCGCCACGTTGCCTTCGCTCTCCCGCGCCAGACGGGCAGCCAGCAGACGCGACGTCACCTTGTCGCCGTCATTGCCGGCGAACGGGGAATCGTTGATGGAGAAGCTCATCGACAGCGTGGGCGGATCGACCGGCAGCGCCTGGACGGGCACGGCGTTTTCGGGGTCGCAGATCGTGTCGGCGACCGTGGCTTCCTTCAGTCCGGCAATGGCGATCAGGTCGCCGGCATGGGCCTCGTCAACCGGCACGCGCTCGATTCCCCGGAACGCCAGCAGCTTGGTCAACCGGCCTGCTTCGATCCGGGTGCCGTCGTGCCGCAGCGCGACGACCGGCGTGTTGACCCGCGCCGTGCCGCGTTCAATGCGGCCGGTCAGAATGCGGCCCAGATAGTTGTCGTATTCCAGAATGGTCGAGAGCATCGCGAACGGCGCGTCGCGTTCCGCAACCGGCGGCGCGAAATGGTCGGCGATCAGTTCGAACAGCGGCGTCAGCGATTCGCGGGGCGATTCCAGATCCGCCGCCGCCCAGCCTTCCTTCGCGGATGCGTAAAGCGTCGGGAAATCGAGCTGTTCGTCGGTGGCGTCCAGCGCCGCGAAAAGATCGAAGACCTCTTCCTGGACCTTGTAGGCCCGCTGGTCGGGCCGGTCGGCCTTGTTGATCACCACGATCGGTTTCAGGCCCAGCGCCAGCGCCTTCATGGTCACGAACTTGGTCTGCGGCATGGGGCCTTCCGCCGAATCGACCAGCACCAGCGCGCCGTCGACCATCGACAGGATACGCTCGACCTCGCCGCCGAAATCGGCATGGCCGGGCGTATCGACGATGTTGATGCGGATGTCGTTCCAGTCCACCGACGCGCATTTCGCCAGGATCGTGATCCCGCGTTCGCGTTCCAGATCGTTCGAATCCATAACCCGTTCGGCGACGCGCTGGTTTTCCCGGAAGCTGCCCGACTGGCGCAGCAACTGGTCAACCAGCGTGGTTTTGCCATGATCGACATGGGCGATGATCGCGATGTTGCGCAGCTCTGGCACGTCAGGACTTCCCGATTATTAGGGTGCTTTAAATCAACAGGCGGGCCACCGACCCGCCTGAAAGATTCAATTTCGCCCGCTGTATACAGCGTCTCGGGGAATTTATCCCAGTTTTTCTTTTACCAGGTCCATCAGCGACACTTCAGGCCGGGCACCATAGTGGCTGATGACCTCTGCGGCACAGATCGACCCGATCCGGCCGGCGACCGATAACTCGTAACCCTGCGTCAGCCCGTACAGCACCCCGGCCGCATACAGATCGCCGGCGCCGGTCGTGTCGACGACCTTTTCGACGGGCTCTGCCGCCACCTCGACGACCTCGTTCGCCGTCACGATGACGGAACCGTCGGCCCCGCGGGTGACCGCGGCGATATCGACCTTGCCGACCAGTTTTCCGACCGCGTCGTCGAACGAATCGGTTTCGTAAAGCGAGGTGATTTCGTCATGGTTCGCAAACACGATGTCGACATGGCCTTCCACCAGATGCCGGAACGATGCCCGGTGACGATCGACGCAGAACGGGTCCGACAGGGTCAGCGCCACGCGGCGACCGGCGGCGTGGGCCAGCTCCGCCGCCTTGACGAAGGCTTCCTTGGCTTCGTCGCGGTCGAATAGATATCCTTCCAGATACGTAATCTGCGCGCCGCCGATGGTTTCGGGGTCGATGTCTTTCGGACCAAGCATCACACTGACCCCGAGATAGGTCTGCATGGTGCGGTTGGCGTCGGGGGTGACGAATATCAGGCAGCGCGCCGTCGACGGCCCCTCGGTCGCTGGACGCACGGGAAAATCGACGCCGACGGCCTTGATGTCATGGCTGAACACGGTGCCGAGCTGATCGTCCCGCACCTTGCCGATATAGGCGCCCCTGCCGCCGAGCGAGGCGATACCGGCCAGCGTATTGGCGGCCGATCCGCCGGAGGTTTCGATCCCGGCGTTCATTTCGCTGTATAGCCACTCGGCCTGGGCATCGTCGATCAGGGTCATGGTCCCCTTGTTGAGATCGAGCCGCGCGAGATCGTTGTCGTCCGACTGCGCGATAACATCGACGATCGCGTTGCCGACACCGACAACATCGAAAGGGGCGTCCGCCATGGTAACTCCTGAAAGTGAGGTGAATCCGCGGCGCGCAGTATAACGGCGGACAGCAGCGGGGCAATCGAAATACCGTCTTGCCTTCGCCGGTCCGCGACGGCTAAACAGGCGGCGCAGCCGTCTTCAGCGGCAATCGGGAAGGTACATGTTTTCTGGGCTTTTTCTGGCGATCGAACAGCTGGGCGATCCCCGTATCCGCAGTGTGATCATCCGCTCGGTACTGATCAGCGCCGTCATTTTCATTGCGCTGGTCGTGGCGATCGGCTGGGCTTTGAGCGGCACGTCGCTGTTCGGTATCGAATGGCTGGATCAGGGTGTCGCGTTTCTCGGCGGCAGCGCGGCGTTCGTCATCGGCCTGTTTATTTTTCCCGCGCTGACGGGTCTGATCATTTCGTTCATGCTGGAAGAGATAGCGCGCGCGGTCGAAGCCCGTCACTTCCCCGAACTGTCCGACGCGCGGGAAGAGCCGGTTATGGAGATGGTCGCGAATGCCGCGCGATTCGCGGGCATCACGATCGTACTCAACCTCCTTGTCTTTATCCTGGTGGTGCCGGTCCTGTTGATCACGATCGTTCTGATCCCGCTCATTCCCTTTGTTTTCTATGCGCTCAACGGGTATCTTCTCGGACGTGAGTATTTCGAGTTCGCGGCGGTGCGGCGGCTCGAACCGGCGGCCGGGCGCGCGCTCAGGTGGCGGCACAAAACCCGCATTTTCATGTGCGGCATCGTGATCGCGGTCCTGATGACGATCCCGTTTGTCAACTGGCTGATGCCGGTAGTTGCGGCCGCCTACATGGTGCATGTATTTGAACATGCGCGCAGACGCGCCGAGGCGATTTGAACGCCGCCCTTCATTGGCAACAGTCGGGGCGGCACCGATCGGGCAGAATTCGGCCCGGGAAAGACAGGACATGGCGGACCAGGACAACGAAGTCAGAACAGAACCACCGGCGGCATTGCCGCTGAAAGCCGAAGCGCCGAGCGCGCCGCCCGCCTCCCTCAGGCCGGCGACCGTAGCCCGGCCGGCGCGCGAAGCGCATCTGGTATCGAATCCCGGCAGCATCGGCAGCCCGGAGGGCAAGAAGCTCATCGTCGGTCGGGAAATCGAGCTGAGCGGCAATATCAGTGCCTGCGACCGGCTCGTCGTCGAGGGCCGCGTGGAGGCCGAACTGCAGGATTGCCGGGAGATCGAAATCGCCGGCACCGGGACGTTCAAGGGCTCGGCCGCGATCGAGATGGCGGAAATCAGCGGAAATTTCGAAGGCACGCTTACTGCCCGCGACACCCTGGTCGTCCGGTCCTCGGGCCGGGTGACCGGCAAGATCCGGTTCGGAAAACTGGAGATCGAACGCGGCGGCGAAGTAGTGGGCGATATAGGGCTGGTCGACGACGACACCGGCAACTGACCCCGCTCCGGCCATGGGACTGAGATTGCTTGGAGCAACAGGGTTGCTGTGCCTGCTGGCATCCGCCTGCGTTGCGCCGCCCGAAGGATCGACCGGGAACGCCCGCCCGGAGGCGGCAGTTCAGTCCGGTACCGGAAGCGAACCGGATACCGCCACCGCCGCGACGAAGAAAAACGACCGCACCGCTGCCCTGACCGCAGGGCCGCCCCCCGAAAAACTGATCGGGATGACCGGCGACGAGATCACGGCGCTGTTTGGCCGCCCTGTCTTCGTGCGGCGCGATCCGCCGGCCGAATTCTGGCGCTACCGGGCTGCAAGCTGCGTTCTGGAACTGTTTTTCTATCGGCAGGGCGGCGCATGGCGCGTGGATCACGTAGAGATGCGCCGCGGCGATTCAACGGTGACCAATCAACCCGCGTGTATCGCGGCATTAAGAGCCGCGCCGCGCGCCAGCTGATCCGGCCGGCCGGTCTATTTGTCGAAAAGTTCTATTTGTCGATATTGGGCGGCAATCGGTCGCGATCCGGCGCCGGGGTGTCGACTTCTTCGAAATCGCCGTCGATAACGGGCCCGCCGCCCGGACCTCCGCGACCTGGACCCGCCGGACCGTTGCCAGGCCCTGTTCCGGGTCCGCCACCGAAACCGCCGACATGGATATGGCCGTTGCGCGCGAGCCAACGCCATATGCCGATACCGGCCAGTTTCCGAAACAGCGGCACAAACAGCATGAAGCCCAGTACGTCGGTGAAAAATCCGGGAGTCAGCAGCAAAACGCCCGCCACTAGGAGACAGAGCCCGTCGAACACTTCCTGGACCGGCAATTCGTTGCGGTTGGCGCTTTCCTGCGCCCTTTGCAGGACCGCAAGCCCCTGAATGCGGAGCAACGTGGTACCGGCGAACGCTGTTACTATAACGATCGCAATGGTCGGCCACAGCCCGATCCAGCCGCCGACTTCAATAAACAGCGCGATTTCGATGACCGGCACAGCGATAAACGCGGCCAGCAAAACAATTGCCATGCTTGCGATTTCCCGGTGAACGCCTTATGTACTCTAAGGTACGGCTCGTAACGTGCGGTGCCACCTTCGCAGTGCCGCAACGAGATCCGACAACGACTAGGATATAGCTAACCGACGTGCCCGCGTCCATCCGGCCCGTCCCGGCAGGATCAGAGAGACACGGACCGTTGCGCCGAAAAGGCGCAGGAAGCAAGATTATGGGTGACGGGTTTCAGTTTCTGGATATCGTACTTTTCGCGATGGTCGCGGCATTTCTGGTGCTGCGTCTGCGGAGCGTCCTGGGCAAGCGCACAGGGCACGAACAGCCGCGCCAGGACCCCATGTCGCAACGAAACCAGGAACCGGACGCGGACGGCAACGTCGTAGAGCTGCCCAATCGCAACCGTGACGCCGAATACGACCCGACCGCCGATCTCGATCCGAACGACCCGCTGGCAACCGGCATCCAGGAGATTCGGGCCGCCGACGGCACGTTCGATCCGGGCGGTTTCGCGGACGGCGCGCGCGGCGCGTTCGAAATGATCGTACAAGGCTTCGCCGAGGGCGACCGGGACAACCTGAAAATGCTCCTGGCAAACGATGTGTACGAAAACTTCGAAGCCGCGATCGACGAGCGCGAAGAAGCCGGGGAAACCCTGGAATCGACGATTATCGGCATCAAGTCCGCGGACGTCATCGAAGCAGGCATGGACGGACGGAACGCGATGGTGACCGTGAAATTCGTGTCCGAACAGGTCAACGTGACGCGCGATTCCGAAGACCGGATAATCGACGGCGACCCGAACCAGGTCACCGAAATTACGGACATCTGGACCTTCAGCCGGGACACAACGTCTCGTGACCCGAACTGGAAGCTTGTGGAAACCCGCAGCCAGAATTAGGGCCGTCGCCGAGGCACTCGTTTCTGCATGACGCCTGCTGTTTTAACGCCCCGATATCTCTCCCTCCTGCGCCCGCGATGGCTGGCATTCGCCATGATTTTTATGGCGTTCGGCTGCGCAGAGACCGGTGACAAACCGGTCGAAGACAAGCCGGTGTTCACCCCGGTTTCCTTTCGCGACGTCCCGGGCTGGCAAGCCGACAATCACGCCGATGCGCTGGTCGCGTTTCTCAAATCCTGCCCCCCCATTGAACGCCGTGGCGTGCGCGGCTTCGGAAACGCCTCGATCTGGCGCGACATCTGCGGCCAGGCGAGGAACGTTCCAGCCGGCGACCATGACGCCGCACGACGATTTTTCGAGAACGCATTTCTGCCGGCCTCCGTTTCCGGGCGGGACGGATCAACCGGCCTGATTACCGGTTATTACGAACCCGAACTCCAGGGCGCCCTAGAACGGTCCGGCCGGTTCAATGTGCCGCTTCATGTTCGCCCGCCCGACCTCGTGACCGTCAACCTCGGCCGGTTTCGGGAAGAACTCAAAGGCGAGCGAATTGCGGGACGCGTCGTGCGGGGGAGCCTGATCCCCTATCCCGATCGGGCGAAGATCGAACGCGGGGCGTTAAGGAACCGTGATCTCGAACTGGTATGGGTGGACAGCGCCGCAGATGCTTTTTTCCTCCACATTCAGGGGTCGGGGCGCATACGCCTGCCCGATGGCGACATCATGCGGGTGGGGTATGCCGGCACCAACGGGCATGCCTACACCGCGATCGGCCGCGAACTGATCGCGCGCGGCGCCGTCCCCCCCGAAAAAATGTCGATGCAGTCCATCCGGAACTGGCTGGCGGCGAATCCGGCAGACGGTGCGCGGCTGATGCGGACGAACAAATCCTACGTTTTCTTTCGCGAGCTGACCGGCGACGGGCCGCTGGGCGCGCAAGGGGTGCCGCTGACTCCGGAACGCAGCCTGGCAGTCGACCGGCGGCTGTTGCCGCTCGGCCTTCCGGTGTGGCTGGAATCCTCGGAACCGGACGGCACGCCGCTCAAACGGCTGATGATCGCACAGGATACCGGCGGTGCAATCCGCGGCGCGGTGCGCGCCGACGTCTTCTGGGGACCGGGTGCGAAGGCCGCCGACAGGGCGGGCAAGATGAATTCGCCGGGCAGGTACTGGTTTCTGATTCCCCGCGCCGCGCCGCCGACAAGCTGAAATCGTGAAACGTATCTTCTGCGCCGCCTTGCTGTGCCTGTTGCCGGGTCTGGTCGCAGCCGACCAGATATCCGTACGCTCGTTCGAAGTGATCCTTTCGCACGATTCCCCGGCCGTCGAGCTGGTGGGCGACCTGAAATTTCGCGGCGGCATCGATATGCGGTCCGGAGCGGAGGGGTTCGGCGGGTTTTCGGGCCTCGACATATCTCCCGACGGACGGCGTCTGATCGCGGTGTCGGATCGGGGAATGTGGTTTACGGCCGATTTGACCTACGACCGGACGGGAGCGCTGAACGGTCTGTCGAACACCGCCCTGTTCCCCATACGCGGGCTGGACGGGAAACCCCTCAAAGGCCGCAAGTCGACGGATTCGGAATCTATCGCGCGCCTTACCGACGGCTCACTGGTAGTCGGCTTCGAGCAAAGTCATCGTCTGCGTCGTTTTCCGTTTCCGGGCGAACCGGCGCAACGCATTCGCGCGCCGCTGGTGCTCGGCACGTCGCCGCCGAATGGCGGCGCAGAGGCAATAACGCGCCTGTGGGGCAATCAGTTGCTGATCCTGTCGGAACGCCTGGAAGCCCGCGAAGGCATCGCGGCAGGCTGGATCGGCGCCGGAAAGGAATGGCGCGCGGTCGGCTTCCGCAAATCCGGGATTTTCCGCCCGGTAGGCGCGGATACCCGCGACGACGGCATGGTGTTTCTGCTGGAGCGCCGGTTTTCGACACTGGGCGGTCTGGGCACCCGCATCAGCGTCGTGCCGGGCAGCGAGATTGCGCCGGGGGCCATTTTCAAGACGCGGGAACTGGCGGAGCTCTCGCCGCCCCTGGTATCCGACAATTTCGAAGGCATCGCCGTTCGCCGGACCGGCGGGGGCGAAACCCTGATCTACATCATTTCCGATGACAATTTTCACGACCTGCAGCGCAACCTGCTGCTGATGTTCTCGCTTGCGGAATAATTTGTTCACCGCCATCTTGGGTCGACCGCAAGTAAGGAATTCGGCATGACGGAGACGCCCCGCGTGGGCCTGTTCGCAACCTGTTTGGTGGATTTGTATCGGCCGACGGTCGGATTTGCCGCCGCGCATCTGCTGGAAAAAGCCGGCTGCCGCGTTGACGTGCCGGCGGCACAGGTATGCTGCGGACAGCCGGCCTACAACGCGGGCGACCGGGACAATGCGGCCGCGATCGCGCGGCAGACGATCGAACTGTTCGAGACGTTCGACTATGTCGTGGCGCCGTCCGGATCCTGCGCCGGCATGCTGAAATTGCATTACCCCGACTTGCTGGCCGACGACCCGGCCTATGCCGCTCGCGCCAGAGCTCTGGCCGGCAGGACGTGGGAGCTGATCGCCTTTCTGACCGACATACTGGATTGGGACGGCGTCGACGCCGACTGGCCGGGAGACGTTACGTATCATGACGCCTGTTCGGGCCTGCGCGAACTCGGCGTTCGCGACCAGCCGCGCCGGCTGCTCGCGCGTGTCAGCGGGCTGAAGGTGAACGAACTGGGTGCGCCCGATGTCTGCTGCGGTTTCGGCGGCACGTTCTGCATCAAATATCCGGAAGTGTCCGGCGCGATGGTCGACCGGAAAACCGATGATATCTGCGACACCGGCGCATCGACCTTACTCGCCGGCGATTTAGGGTGTCTGATGAATATCGCCGGGCGCCTGACCCGGCGAGGCGAGAAGATCGAGGTCCGTCACGTCGCGGAGGTGCTGGCGGGGATAGCGGACGGTCCCGCGATCGGTCAGCCGGACAACTGATTATGAAAACAGGGTCCAGCCTCGAATTTTCACGCAATGCCGCACGGGCGCAGGCGGATGCCGATCTGCAGGCGGCGCTTGAGAAATTGCAGCGCGACACCCGCACCAGCCGTCCGGCGGTGACCGGCAGGCTCCCGGAGTTCGAAGATCTGCGCGACCGCGCCGTCGCTATCAAAAACCACACGCTTGCCCATCTCGATCACTACCTGGAACAGTTCGAAGCCAACGTAATCGACGCCGGCGGCAAAGTGCACTGGTGCAGCGACGCAGACGGTGCGAGGGAGACAATCCTGCAGATCTGCCGCGACGCGGATGCACGAACGGTCGGCAAGGGCAAATCCATGGTATCGGAGGAAATTCACCTCAACGACCATCTTATCGAAAACGGCCTCGACGTCGTCGAAACCGATCTCGGCGAATACATCCTGCAGCTGCGCGAAGAAACGCCGAGCCACGTCGTGATGCCGGCCATTCATCTGAAGAAGGAACAAATCGCCGACACGTTCCGCGAACACCACACGACGCTGGACCCGGACCGGCCGCTGGACGAGCCGAAACACATGACCGCCGAGGCACGCACCAGACTGCGCGAGAAATTCCTTGCCGCAGATGTCGGGATCACCGGCGCCAACATGCTGATCGCCGAAACCGGATCGGTCGTCGTGGTGACCAACGAAGGAAACGGCGATCTGACCCAGACCCTGCCGCGCATCCATATCGTGCTCGCGACGATCGAGAAAGCCGTGCCCAGCATCGAGGACGCACTGAGCATCGTCCGCATTCTTGCGCGGTCGGCGACGGGCCAGGAAATTACCTGCTACACAACCTTTGCCACGGGCGCGCGCCGGGCGGGCGATCTCGACGGACCGGAAGAATTTCACGTCGTGCTGATGGATAACGGTCGTACGAAACTGCTGGAAAGCGGTTTTCGCGACGTGCTGCGCTGCATCCGCTGCGGCGCCTGCCAGTCCGCCTGCCCGGTCTACGGCGCGGTGGGCGGTCATGCCTATGGCGGCGTGTATGGCGGACCCATCGGTGCGGTGCTGACGCCGGCGCTGGACGGTATCGACAAGGCGTGGACCCTGCCGGAAGCATCGTCGTTCTGCGGCAGTTGCGAGGCGGTCTGCCCGATGCGAATTCCGCTGCCGGACCTGATGCGCCGCTGGCGCGAAATCGCTCACCGGGAAAAACTGAACAAGGCGGCCACCCGGCGGGGCCTGGCGATCTGGGCCTGGGCCGCGAAACGTCCGAAACTCTATCGCGCCGGCGCGAGGTTTGCCGTCGCGGCGCTGCGCCTGCTTGGCCGGCGAAAAGGGCGCTTCCAGTCGCTGCCGCTCGCCGGCGGCTGGACGGCGATGCGCGATCTGCCCGCCCCGGAAGGCGGCACTTTTGTCGATCGCTGGCACAGGGAACGCGGCGCGTGAGCGATCGGAGCGACATCCTCGCCCGTGTGCGCGGCGCGACCGGACGTACCGAAAACAGCGGGCCGCCGCCAGCGCCGGCCTACGCCAACCACCCTCTGATCCCCGAGCGGGCGCGGGGCACGCCTGCCGATCTCGCCGCCCGGTTCATAGACATGGCGACCGAAGCCGGCGCGACCGTCGACCGCGTCGGATCCCTGGCGGAGACGGGCATTGCCGTCGCCCGTTGGCTGCGAAATAACGATCTGCCGGACGACATCGTCGTTGCGCCCGACACGTCGCTGGATGCGGCGGGCTGGAACGAAGCGGCGGGTTTATCCGTCCGGCGCGGCGCGGCCAGCGACGGTGACAAGGTAACCGTCAATTCCTCCGTTGCGGGCATCGCGGAGACCGGGACGGTCATGGTGGCAGGGACGCCAGGCACGCCCTATACGCTGAATTTCCTGCCCGATACGCATATCGTCGTCGTCCACGCGGACGATATCGTCGGCGGATACGAAGACGCCTGGGCCAAGCTGCGGCCCGGACTGGAGACCGGCAGGGACCTGCCGCGCACGGTGACGCTGATCACCGGGCCGTCGCGGTCGTCGGACATCGAACGCATCGTCACCGTCGGAGTGCACGGCCCGCTGCGGCTTCATATTCTTCTGGTCGGACAGGCAAATGGCGAAGAATAAATCCAAGTCGGCGAAGACCCTCGATGAAAACGCCCTGTTTCGGGCGGCGATGGCGGACGCCAAACCCCTGGACCGGCCGGACCGGACCTATACCGAAGCCCCCCCCGCACCGCCGGCGACGGCGCCGCGCAAGAAGTTCTCTGCCAAACCGCCGCCGCAACCGGCGTCCGCCGCATCACCGGTCAAGCCGCTGGAAGCGGGCACCGCCGCCGATCTGGACCGGCGTACCATGGACAGGCTCCGCAAGGGCCGGCTGCGGCCGGAAGGGCGGATCGACCTGCACGGCATGACCGCGAACCGCGCCCATTCGGCCCTGAACCAATTTTTGGCAAACGCCCATAGCGGGGGCAAGCGCTGCGTGCTGGTCATCACCGGCAAGGGGTCGCTGAAAGAGGGCGGCGGGGTGATCCGACGCGAAATGCCGGCGTGGCTCAACGCACCGGAGAACCGCATTCGCATTCTCGGCTTCGCCCAGGCGCAACCGGGAGACGGCGGCGGCGGCGCTTTTTACGTGCTGCTGAAACGCCGGCGATAGCCGAGGAACTTTTCCCGATTACAGGATGAACTTGGACAGATCGGCGTCCTTGGCGAGATCGGCGACGTTGTCGCGGACGTAATCGGCGTCGATCTCCACGGTTTCGCCGCCACGGTCGGACGCGCTGAAGGAAATATCTTCCAGCAGGCGTTCCATCACGGTCTGTAACCGCCGCGCGCCGATGTTTTCGACAGTCCGGTTAACCTCCGCGGCCAGCCGGGCGATCGCGTCGATCGCCTCGTCGGTGAACCGGAGCGTCAGCTCCTCGGTCCCCATCAGCGCCGTGTACTGGCGGATCAGGTTGGCTTCGGGTTCGGTCAGGATGCGCCGGAAATCCTCTTCGGTCAGCGCCTTCAGCTCGACGCGGATCGGCAACCGGCCCTGCAGTTCGGGCAGCAGGTCGGCGGGCTTCGATAAATGAAAGGCCCCCGACGCCACGAACAGGATATGGTCGGTCTTCACCGTGCCGTGTTTGGTTGGCACCGTGGTGCCTTCTATCAGCGGCAGCAGGTCTCGCTGCACACCTTCGCGGCTGACATCGGCGCCGCCGCGCCCGTCCGAGCGCACGCAGATTTTGTCGATCTCGTCGAGGAACACGATACCGTTCTGTTCGACGGACTCGATCGCCGCCCGCACTACGACATCGTCGTCCAGCAGCTTGTCGCCTTCTTCCGCAACCAGAACTTCGTAGCTGTCGCCGACGTTCATTTTCTTGGTCTTGGTCGCACCGCCGAACGCCTTACCCAGCATGTCATTGAGATTGATCATGCCCATCTGCGCGCCCGGCATGCCGGGAATTTCCATTGTCGGCATGCCGCCGCCGGCATCCTGAAGCTCGATCTCGATCTCGCGGTCGTCGAGTTCGCCCTGACGCAGCATGGTGCGGAATTTCTGGCGCGTGTCCTTGGAGGCGCTTTCCCCGACCAGCGCATCGAGCACGCGCTCCTCGGCGGCGATTTCCGCCTTGGCGACGACTTCCTTGCGCATGCGTTCGCGGGTCATGTGGATCGCTATCTCGATCAGATCTCGGATGATCGATTCCACGTCGCGGCCGACATAGCCGACCTCGGTAAACTTCGTCGCTTCGACCTTAAGAAACGGCGCGTCCGCCAGACGCGCGAGCCGGCGCGCGATCTCGGTCTTGCCGACGCCGGTCGGGCCGATCATCAGAATATTCTTGGGCAGCACTTCTTCGCGCAGATCGTCGCCCAGCTGCTGGCGGCGCCACCGGTTGCGCAGCGCGATGGCGACCGAGCGCTTGGCGTCGTTCTGGCCGACGATATAGCGGTCGAGTTCGGAAACGATTTCGCGGGGAGAAAAATTGGTCACGGATTACAGACTTTCAACGACGACGTTTTCATTCGTATAGATGCAGATATCGGCGGCGATCTTCATCGCCCGCCGGGCGATCTCCTCGGCCTCCAGCCCGTCCTGGTCGAACAGGCCGCGCGCGGCGGCAAGCGCGAACGACCCGCCCGAGCCGATACCGATCAGACCGTCTTCCGGTTCCAGCACGTCGCCGGTGCCGGTCAGCACCAGGGACACATCGGCATCCGCGACCGCCATCATGGCCTCGAGACGCCGGAGATAACGGTCCGTTCGCCAGTCCTTGGCGAGCTCCACGCAGGCGCGGGTCAGCTGACCCGGGTGCTGTTCGAGCTTTCCTTCGAGCCGTTCGAACAGGGTAAAGGCGTCGGCAGTGGCTCCGGCGAAGCCGGCGATCACGCTGCCATCACCCAGCGGACGCACCTTGCGGGCGTTCGATTTCATCACCGTGTTTCCGAACGTCACCTGACCGTCGCCGGCGATAACGACTTTTCCGTTCTTTCGAACCGAAAGAATGGTCGTGCCGTGCCAGGTCGTTATATCGCTGTCTGTCATAGGTCTCCGAGAGGCGTGGAATTGGGGCCGGACGATGCGGGCCTTGCAGTGCGTAAGATGATGTTTCGTGGTCGCGCGTCAAGACCCGGCGTGGAGAACCAATCACGTAACGATCCGACCGTCTAGGCGACGATGATGCGGAAGCGGAACGGCGAATCGGGCTTTCCCGCAACCAGCTCGCTCTCGCCCGTCATCAGCGGCGCCGTTTGCGGCCTGTCCTTCCCGCCGAGGATCATCCCGTTGAGCGTGGTGCCGTGATAGCTGCCGCAGTCGCGCACGATCAGCCCGCCGTCCAGTTCCTCAATCGCGAAATGCCGGCGCGACAGGTTGAACGGCCGTTTGTCGTCCAGCGCGAGGTCAATGTCGAAATAGGTATCCTTCCCCTCGCCGGTCGCGGACCGGCCGATGCGGAACGGCAAACGGTCTATTCTGATCTCGTGGATGCCGACAACCGCCTGCACCCGTTTTCCGTCGGGGATCAGCACGATCGCGGTGGTAAGGCGCGCCTGCTCCGGCGCGGAAGGCGCGGGCCCGTCCGCGCCGTTGACCGGCACATCCGGCTCGGCCGGTTCGTCGGGCGGTAAAGCGTTGTCGACCAGGTCGAAAGCCCGGGAAATCGCGGGAGCAACCCACGCGGGATTGAGCGACAGGAGGGCGAGAAATTCGTTGCGGCGCAAAAAATCGACGGTGACCGCCCCGTCGGCGATGGCATCGCCATCCCTGTCGTCGCCGGTCAGGAATCCCGTTTCCCCGAAAAAATCTCCCGGACCGAGGATGGCGGTCACGCCGGCGCGCCGGAGCTCGACCGGACCGGACCGGACCCGGTACACGCCGTCGGCGGGATCGCCGGCGCGGTAAATGAAATCTCCGTCGGAATACTGCCTGCCCGTCATACGCTACACTTGCACCCTGTTTACGCACTTAAAACGACCGACATACGCAATTTGTGCGACCGTTCCTGCCATTCCATCTATTTATTAGGGTATTTCAGCGGCAAAGATCAATCTCGGCGCGATTGCGCTATTACTGGCGCCTGCCCCGCGTTCCTGATAAAAGACGCCGGATTCCAGAGTATTAGGGTAAATTCCCGGCGTCTCCGCACATTTTCGTGGGGCCGGCAAAGCGAGCACAGGATCATGCGCGAAGCGAATATCGCCAGAAAAACCAAGGAAACCGACATCGAGGTGTCGGTGAATATCGACGGGACCGGCGTCTACGACGTGGACACCGGGATCGGTTTCCTGGACCACATGCTCGAACAGCTCTCGCGTCACAGCCTGATGGATCTGACCGTGCGCGCGAAGGGCGACCTGCATATCGACTTTCACCACACGACGGAAGACACCGGCATCGCGATCGGAGAAGCGGTCCACAAGGCGATGGGGGAACGTCGCGGCATCGTGCGCTATGCGTCCGCCACCATTCCGATGGACGAAACGCTGACCCGGGCGTCGATCGACATTTCGGACCGTCCCTATCTGATCTGGAAAGTGGATTTCTCCAGGCCCAAGCTTGGCGAAATGGACACCGAACTGTTCAAGGAGTGGTTCCAGGCCTTCGCGCAGAATGCGCGGGTGACTTTGCACGTCGAGAATCTCTACGGCGAGAACAACCACCACATCGTGGAAAGCTGTTTCAAGGCGCTGGCCCGGGCATTCCGCGCCGCCGCGGACACCGATCCGCGCGCCGCCGATTCCGTGCCGTCGACCAAGGGCACTCTGGGCGGCTGAGAGCATCTGTTCGACCATGCGCGTCTACACCGTTCACCTGCAGAGACATGCGCCGTCGCCGGACCGCAATGCGGTGGTGATCGGCGAGGGCTTTTGCTGGCCGGCGTTCGCGGCCGCACCGGTTTGGGCGCTGGCCCACGGGATGTGGTTCACGGCGCTCGGGACACTGGCGGTCTATGCGCTCGTTCTTCTGGGAGCCGGAATCGTCGGTCTCGATCCGCTGGCAACGGGTGCACTTATTCTGGGTGCTGCCGCGATCGTTGGATTCTGCGCCAATGACTGGCGGCGGGCGGCGCTGACCGCGCGCGGCTGGCATCTGGCGGGGGTCGCCGCCGCAGCCGATCGCGACACCGCGCTGCGCCGGTTTATCGATCTGCACCCGGACGCATTGAATCCCTCCGCACCAACGCCGACATACTGACGGTCAGACATGGAAACGGTTGTCATCGATTACGGATCGGGAAACCTCCGCTCCGCGGCGAAAGCCCTTGAACGCGCCGGGCGCGAAACCGGTGCCGATGGTGCAGTCACGGTCACGGGCGAGGCGAAGGCGCTCGACCGCGCCGACCGGATCGTGCTGCCCGGCGTCGGCGCGTTCGGCGATTGTGCGGCCGGGTTGCGCGCCCTGCCGGGCATGATCGAGGCGCTGGAACGCAATGTGCGTGAACGCAGGAAACCGTTTCTGGGCATCTGCGTCGGCATGCAACTGATGGCCGACCGGGGAATCGAACACGGACAGCATAACGGGCTTGGCTGGATCCCGGGCGAGGTGCGCCCGCTCGCGCCCGCCGATCCCGCTTTGAAGATTCCCCATATGGGCTGGAACGAGGTGAGGCCGGTAAGCGCCGGCGCGCACCCGGTGCTTTCGGGTTTTACAGCGGCGGCGCATGCGTATTTCGTCCACAGCTATGCCATAATCTGCGAGAAAGAGACCGACGTGCTGGCGACAACGGATTACGGCGGCGGTTTCACCGCCGTTATCGGCCGGGACAACGTAATCGGAACACAGTTCCATCCGGAGAAAAGTCAGACGGCCGGCCTGCGGCTGTTGGGCGATTTTCTGCGGTGGGACGGAGAGGGTATCTGATGGCCGACGAAAAAACAGCGATAGAGCCGCTGGAAGAGGTTTCGGACGACGATCTCGAAGATCTGTGCGATGCCGCCGAATCCGCCATCCTGGACGGAGGGGGGTTCGGCTGGCTGAAGCCGCCGCCGCGGGCCGTGCTGGGCCGCTATTTCCGGGGCGTGGTTCTGGTACCGGAACGTCATCTGTTCGTCGGCCGGCTGGAAGGGCGCGTCGCCGCCGCGATCCAGCTCCAGGAACCGCCGCGCAACAACGAGGCGCAGGCCCACGCGGCGACCCTGACGACGCTGTTCGTCGCCCCCTGGGCGCGCGGGCGGGGAATCGGGCCGCGCCTGATCAAGGCGGTGGAGGACCGTGCCCGGGAACTCGGTTACCAGCGGCTCAACTTCGATGTGCGTACGACCCAGACCGATGCGGTCCGGCTGTTCGAAAACCTGGAATTCGAGCGCTGGGGCACTAACCCGGGATATGCCCTTGTCGATGGCGAGCTGATCCCGGGACATTATTATTCAAAGCAGCTCCGTACGCTGCAGAAGAAGAAAAAGAAATAAGGCGGAAAGCATACCTCACGATGATCCTGTTTCCGGCAATCGACCTTAAAGACGGCGCCTGCGTCCGTCTGGTTCGGGGCGAAATGAACCAGTCCACAACCTTCAACGACGACCCGGCGGCGCAGGCGCGCGACTTCGCCGACGCGGGATTCGAATGGATACATATCGTCGATCTGAACGGCGCCTTCGCGGGCAAACCGGTCAATGCCGAGGCGGTTGCCGCGATCGTCGGCGCGGTCGACCTGCCGGTGCAGCTGGGCGGCGGCATCCGCAGCATGGACACGATCGCCCGCTGGCTCGAAGCCGGCGTGCAGCGCGTCATCCTGGGAACGGCGGCGCTGAAGGACCCCGATCTGGTGCGCCGTGCCTGCGATCAGTTTCCGGGGCGCATCGTCGTCGGCATCGACGCGCGGGACGGTCGGGTTGCCGTCGAAGGCTGGGCCGAAACGTCGGAAGTGAAGGCGCTGGATCTCGCGCTGCGGTTCGAGAACGACGGCGTCGCCGCCATCGTCTACACGGATATCGACCGCGACGGTGCGATGCAGGGCGTCAACGTGGATGCGACGGTCGATCTGGCCTTTGCACTGACGACGCCGGTCATCGCCTCCGGCGGCGTCCGCGGATTGTCCGATCTGGCGGACCTGAAGGCAAACGAAGGCGCCGGCATCGAAGGCGTGATCTCGGGACGCGCGATTTACGACGGACGCCTTGACGCAGGCGAAGCCTTGGCGCTTTTGAAAAACACAGATGCTTAAGGCGCGGATTATTCCCTGCCTCGACGTCAAGGACGGGCGCGTCGTCAAGGGCGTCAACTTCGTCGACCTGATCGATGCCGGCGACCCGGTCGAACAGGCGAAATTCTATGACGAACAGGGCGCCGACGAACTGACGTTTCTCGACATCACCGCCAGCCACGAAAACCGCGACACCATCTTCGACGTGGTCAACCGGACGGCGGAACAATGCTTCATGCCGCTGACCGTCGGCGGCGGGGTGCGCCAGGTCGAGGACATACGGAAACTGCTGCTGGCGGGGGCCGACAAGGTGTCGATCAACACCGCCGCCGTGCATCGCCCGGAATTCGTCGGCGAAGCGGCGGAAAAATTCGGCTCGCAATGCATCGTCGTCGCCATCGACGCCAAATCGACCGGCCCGGACACATGGGAAATCTTCACCCATGGCGGACGCGAACGGACCGGCATCGACGCCATCGGCTGGGCGAACCGAATGGCCGACCTCGGCGCCGGGGAAATCCTGCTGACGTCCATGGACCGCGACGGCACGCGATCCGGATTCGACATCGACCTGACCCGCACCATGGCGGACGCGATCACCATACCGGTGATCGCATCGGGCGGGGTCGGGACGCTCGATCATCTGGTCGAAGGCGTGCGCGACGGACATGCCAGCGCGGTGCTGGCCGCCTCGATATTCCATTTCGGGGAATTCTCGATCCCGGAAGCCAAGGCGCATATGGCCGCCGCGGGCGTCGCCGTCCGGCCATTCGACGGATGACATGGGCGGCGCGATCTGATATCGCGAAGTCATGACCGACACCGACAACACCGACGCGATACTCCAGCGCCTGTACGAGACCATCGCCAGCCGCAAGGGCGGCGATGCGAGCGCGTCCTATACCGCGAAGCTGTTCGACCGCGGGACCGAAAAGATCGCCCAGAAACTGGGGGAGGAAGCCGTCGAAACCGTCATCGCCGCGGTGGCGAAGGACCGTGACGGCATGATCGGCGAGAGCGCCGACCTGCTCTATCACCTGCTGGTCGCCTGGGCCAATGCCGGGATCGCGCCGGAAGACGTGCTGGCGGAACTGGAACGGCGCGAAGGGGTGTCCGGGATAGAGGAAAAGAAGTCGAGAAAAGGGTAAGGGGGACCGATGGCCTACGATACCGAGAACGTGTTCGCGAAAATTCTGCGCGGCGAAATCCCCTGCAGCAAGGTGCACGAGACCGACCATGCGCTGGCGTTTCAGGACATCAACCCGCAGGCCAAGGTGCATGTGCTGGTGATCCCGAAAGGGGCCTACGTTTCGTGGGACGATTTCTCGGCCAATGCCAGCGCCACGGAACAGGCCGACTACGTCGCCGCCATCGGCGCCACCGCCCGCGAACTGGGCGTCGACAAAACCGGGTATCGCCTGCTGGCCAATCACGGCCGCGATTCCCACCAGGAAGTGCCGCATCTGCACGTCCACATCCTGGCCGGCCAGCCGCTGGGCCCGATGCTGGAAGGCGGCGACCTGCCGCCGAACACGGATTACGTGCGGGGCGGGTAAAGACTATTTGGCGGCGGGATCATCCCGCACGGCGACGGCCAGCAGCTCCAGCTTGTTGCCGCCGGTAAACGTGACCTGCACGCAGGACCGCATCGGCCAGTGATCGGGATCGGGGCCGATCCAGGCGGCCCACATTTCGTCGAACGCCTTCTTCTTTCCATCCACGTCGTACAGATAGACCTGCACCGAGATCAGCCGCGTTTTGTCGGTCCCGACCTGCGCCAGCCCGGCATCCAGATTGGCGAAGGCGCGCACCGCCTGGCCCTCGAAGTCGAGCGAGAAATCGTCCGACATCCCCAGCGCCCACACCAGATCGCGATAGGCGGAACCGAAACAGCGGGTGGGAATGGTGCCGGGGATGCGTTCGATGGGGAACATAGGGGAACTCGCGCTTTATTTAATCCGGGTCCGGCAAAGAATAGCGGATCGGGCACGGGCCGTCAGTGAACGGGCCTACCGCCCCGGCGCCACCCGGCGGTAGCCCAGCGCCTCCGCCACATGTACCCGGCGGACGCCGTCGGAGCCGTCCAAATCCGCAATGGTGCGGGCGACGCGGCGGATGCGGTGCCAGGCGCGGGCGGACAAATGCAGGCGTTCGGCGGCGTCGGTCAGCAGTTTCGTGCCGTCGGCATCCGGCGTGGCGATGGCGTCGAGCAGATCGCCGTCGGCCTCCGCGTTGACGGTGACGGCGGGGTCGGCGAAATCGCGATCGGCGAGCGCGGCAAAGCGCGCGGCCTGGACATCGCGGACGGCGGGGGCGAGATTGACGGCGATGCGCTTGGGCGGCAGGGCAAGCCCCATGGCCGCCAACGCCGCGCGCACCCGTTCGCGGCTCTCCGCGACCGCCTTGTCGGGCAGGCCGACGACGTTGAACGCGACCATGCCCGACGACAGCTGCACCTGGCAGTCGATATCGAGCACGTCGACGCCGTTGAAGGCGACGGTATGAACGCGGGAGACCATACGGTTGCGCCCCTTCTGCGGGGCAGGCGCTGCGTCCGTGTCTGCAGAACCTGCGGTGTCAGCATAACCGGAGCCGGTGAAACCGTCCATTGCATGTACCCTCTTTGTTCCCGTGAACGTAACAGGAACATAAAGGCGGTTCAATCGGTTTCGGCGGGGCGCGGCGGCGGAAACACCTGATCGTAGGACCAATTATAGGCGAAGGCGTAGACGAGGAAGAACGCCGACGACGAAATATCGATCAGGAACGCCTCCCGGTATCCCACCTCCAGCCACCAGGCGATCAGGAACAGCCCGGCGATCAGCAGGCCGAGTTCGAACAGGCAGGCATGAACGGCGCGCACGGCGAAACCGCGCCGCGCCATGCCCCGGTACTTGCGGTCCCACAAATCGAACAGCCAGTTAAACAACAGGTTCCATACCATCGCCAGCGCGCTGAACATCAGCCCCAGCGCACCGGTAACATCCACCGGAAGCCCAAGCACCCAGCCGCCGATCACGGCAAAAAGCGTGACGGCGATGGCCTCGAACAGGATCGTGTGGCGGATGCGGTCGGGCAGCGTGCGCATGAAATTCGGTCGACGGTGGGAGAGCGGTGCCGGAAGTCTTTACAGCATCGATCCGCGGCCCGAAACACCGGGGATGAACATTCTGAATTCCCCCCCTCCCCCCGATCCGCCCTGCCCTGTTGCGGCGGCGCGTGCGCGGCTAAACTCTCCCCCTCACCAGGGGAGGGAAACTTGCTCACACTCTATGACGGCACCACGTCGGTCTGCGCCATCAAGGTGCGGCTGGCGCTGCACGAAAAAGGCATCGCGTTCGACAGTCACAACATCGACCTGCGCGCCGGCGACCAGTTCGATCCCGACTATCTGAAGCTGAACCCGAATGCCGTCGTCCCGACGCTGGTCGATAGCGGCGACGTGGTCATCGAATCCTCGGTCATTCTGCAGTATCTGGAAGATACCCGGCCCGACCCGTCGCTGCTGCCGGCTGCCGCCATCGACCGCGCCCGTATGCGGCTGTGGATGAAGCGGGTGGACGATGCCGTGCATCCCGCCATCGGCAGCCTGACCCATGCCACCGTGTACCGCCCCGCGTTCCTGGCGCTGGACGAGGAAGGCCGGGCCGAGCGGCTGGCCAAAATCCCGGACGAGAACCGCCGCGCCCGCTTCGCCGCCGTCTACGAAAAGGGGCTGGAGGCGCCGGTCGTCATCGGCGCGGTGAAGACCCTGAATACCCTGATCGCCGATATGGAAGCCGCGCTGGCCGACAACGATTTCCTCGCCGGGCCGGCGTACAGCCTCGCCGAGTGCGCGGTCACGCCCTATGCCAACCGCCTGTTCGACATGGGGCTGCTGGGGCTGTGGGCGATGGCCGCGCCGAGGGTCTTCGCCTGGTACAGCGGCATCCGGCAGCGCGCCAGTTTCGTCCCCGCCATCACCGATTACCTGACCGACGACGACCGGTCGGCGTTCAACGGGATGGATCCGGAAACGCCGGGGCGGGTGAAAGAAATCCTGGACGCCGCCTGAAGCGGCCGCCGACAGCCGAGCCTGACGCTACCGCCGCACTTCGCAATCGATGGTCCAGTCGATATCGCCCTTCCTGGCGCGGGCATCGTAGCTGATGCGCTTTTTCTTCAGCTGCGCGCGCACCGCCTGGGCAAGTCCGTCGCGCAGTTCTTCCGGCAGGTCCTCGAAATCGAGGCTTACGACGACCGGCGTCTTCGGCGTCGGGGCGGACTTTTTCGCCGTCTTCTTTTTACCGCCGGAGTTATTCTTTTTGCCCCAGATATCGTCCCAGCCGGATTTGTATTCCGGCGATTTGATATTGCTGAAATAGCCGTAATGGCCGACCGCCGCACCGCCGACGGACTCCTTCGCCGACTTGCCGCCGCTGTCGGCGGACGAAGGCGACGGGGCATCGGATTTGGTCTCGGATTTGGCTTCGGACTTTTTAGACGTGGATTTTGTGTCGGTCATGGGGCGCCGTCATACGGAATGGTGAATGAAACGTGGGCGAAATACACCGTCAGGTCGCGGGATGCAATTCCCTAACGCAACGCATCCGCATGAATGCCCAGCAGACCGGGAATGGTCGCCGGATCGCGGCGGCCGAACCCGCATTCGGTTGCAATGCCGATATTGTGCCCGGCATGCGCCACGGCGGTATCCAGCCGGTCGCGGGTGCCGTCGATTCCGTCGGTATGGTGGACGAGGCCCATGAAAAGCTGCACATCGTCCGGCACATCAAGCCCGGCCAGCGGCGCGAAATACGCATCGTCGGACCGGTCGCGCGGCACGGGCATGTGGATGAAATCGACACTGCGCGGGCTGGCCGACGTGATTGCGTTCGCATAGGCGACGCAGGTGCCGAGATCCTTCGGCTCGATGATGTGCTTGTGGCCGGGATCGCCGTAACAGAGATGGAGGCCGGCTTCGACGTCCGCCGGCACGAAACCGAGATGACGGGCGACGCGGGCGGTCGATTCCGCGACGATGTCGTCGTAGTGCAGCGGCAGGCCGCCATCGGCGCCGACGACCTCGTGGCAGACATCCCACTGGACGGCCAGCCGGTCATGCGGAACGGCGGCGGCGATCGCCGCGACCTCGCGCGCCAGCGCCGCCTCGATGATCGGTTCGGCCATGGCGCGTTCCGGCATTTCGAAAAACCCGGCGGTCAGCGCCACCGCCGTCGGGATCGACACCTGGAACCGGACCGACGCCGGGATCACGCCGTCGTCCTGCAACCGGGCGAACACCCCATAGGATTTTACGGCCTCGTCCGCGTAGCCCATGGTCTCGATCTTCACGCCGGCGGGATCGACGCCGTCTCGCAGGACGAAGAACGGCCGTTCCAGGTTGTCCTTGTAGCCGTGCAGCGACGCGCTGGTGGATTTGAGCTCAAAGTCCGGATGATCGTCGAAGGTCCGTTTCTGCCAGCGGATCCAGTAGGCGCGGTCGCCGGTCTCGCCGTCCGGCCAGCGCGGCGCGGCGTCGCCGACGGTGTCGGCAAGCGCGCGGAACACCGCCTCGGAATCCGCCAGCGGTATGGAGCCGACGAAATGGATCGGGCGGGCGGTCACGAGACGCGCCGCTCTATCGCATCCCACAGAAGTTTTTCGACATGCACGCCGTCGAGCCGGTTGATCTCCTGAATTCCGGTAGGCGAGGTAACGTTGATTTCGGTCAGGTAGTCGCCGATCACGTCGATGCCGACGAAGGTCAGCCCCCGTTCGACCAGGGCCGGGCCGATCATTTCGCAGATTTCGCGTTCGCGGGCGGTCAGTTCGGTCTTCTGCGCGCCGCCGCCGGCATGGAAATTGGCGCGGGCATCGCCGTCCGCCGGGATGCGCGCCACGCCGCCGGCCGGCTCGCCGTCGACCAGGATGATGCGCTTGTCGCCTTGGCGGACTTCCGGCAGATAGCGCTGGACGATGATCGGCTCGCGGTATTTGGAGGTAAACATTTCCAGCAGCGAGCCGAGATTTTCGTCGTCGGGTTTCAGATGGAACACATCGGCGCCGCCGTTGCCGAACAGCGGCTTGACGATGATGTCCTTGTATTCGCGGCGGAACGCTTCGACTTCGGCCTTGTCCGAGGTGATCAGCGTTTCCGGCAGCAGCCCGTCGAAATGGGTGACGAACAGTTTTTCCGGCGCGTTGCGCACCTCCGTCGGGTTGTTGACCACCAGCGTGTCCGGATGGATGTGTTCCAGGAGATGCGTCGCCGTGATGTAGGCCATGTCGAACGGCGGGTCCTGGCGCATCAGGACCACGTCGACGATGGCGAGATCGAGCATCTCTTCCGCGCCGAGGGTGAAATGGTTGCCCGCCTCGCGGCGCACTTCCAGCGGCTGCGCGCGGGCGTACACACGCCCGTCGCGGAACGACAGGGCATGGGGCTCGTAATGGTACAGGCCGTGGCCGCGCGCCTGCGCCTCCATCGCCAGCATGAACGTGGAATCGGCATCGATATCGATCGAGGCGACATGATCCATCTGGATCGCAACGGCGAGGCTCATGGCGGAATCTCCGGTGTTTCGTTCGGTTCTTTTTGCCCTGACCGGCACCGCGGATCAATGGGCGTCGCCAAAGCGTCGCGCATTTGACGGAAATCAAAATCGAAACCGGAAAGAACACGGCTTAAATCCGCTGCAAACTTAATCGCCGGTTAAAACCGCCGCGCCAAAGTGACCGCCAGGGCAGGCAGAGTTCAGGGGAGATAGCGTGTGGCGCATTTAGCCTCCGCATCGGAAAGAGCCGGGGTAGGCGGCTCGACGGTGGCGGTCGGACCGGGCTGGCTTAGCGGGCCCGCGTTCGACCGTCACTTCATCGTCACCGCGGCGGCGATCGCGATCCTGTCCGGTATGCTGGTCGCAGCGCATCCGGGTCTGTTTGTGCCCGTCCTGCTGCTCGATCTGTGGCTGCTGGGATACCATCACGTGGTATCGACCTATACGCAGCTGTGTTTCGACCGCGAAAATTTCGCTCGGCGCCGGTGGCTGATTTTCGGATTGTTCCCCGCTGTGTTCGCTGCGGTCGCGGCGATCGGAGTCACGGCGGGGATCTGGCTGCTGGCGACGATCTATCTCTACTGGCAGTGGTTCCACTACACCCGGCAAAGCTACGGCATCGCGCAGGCCTATCGCCGCGCCGCGGGCGGCATCGCCGACAACGAACAGCTGTCCCGTATCGTGTTTTATCTGGTGCCGCTGTGGGGGATCCTGCACCGGGCGCATCAGGCGCCGGAGTTTTTCCTGGGCCTGCCGGTCGCGCATCCGCCGGTGCCGGGCTGGATGGTCAACACCGTGGCGGTGCTGGCACTGGCGGGCCTCGGCTGGTGGATCATCAGCCGCGCAATGTTGTGGCGCGACGGACGCCTGCCGGTCGGCCACACGCTCTATACGATCAGCCATTTCGCCGTGTTCTATACCGGCTATGTCGCAATTTCCGATATCAACGCCGGGTGGATCGCGCTGAATATCTGGCACAACGCCCAGTACATCGCCTTCGTCTGGCTGCAGAACAACCGGCGCTTCGGCGGCAGCGGCGCCCGCCCCGACGGCAGTCTCTTTCTGGCCTGGCTGTCGCAACGAAAGAATCTCTGGGCGTATCTCGGATTCTGTCTGGCGATCTCGACCGCGGTCTATGCCGGGCTCCAGATGTCGTTGGCCGACCTCGCCGGGGGGGCGGCGCTGCTGATCATCGCCTATCAGACGATCAATTTTCATCACTACATCGTCGACGCCCTGATCTGGCGGCGTCCGCGTCAGGCGCGCGCGGCGTCCTGATATGGGCCGCGCGCTCGCAGCGGCCCGGCCGGGTTCGTGGCCGGCCTATCTGACCTTTCCCCGCAACGCGGACGCCATTGCAGCGCTTGACGGTCTGCGGGCAGCCGCCATCCTGCTGGTGCTGGCACGTCACGCGATTACGCCGTTTCGCGAAACCGGCGAGATGTTTTTCCCCATCCTGGGATGGGACGCGGCAACCCCGCTGGTCAACGGCTGGATCGGGGTGGATCTTTTTTTCGTTCTGTCCGGGTTTCTGATCGCGCGCGGCCTGATCCGCCGGTTCGACGCGACCGGGACCGTGTCGCTGCAACAGTATTTCGCGCGCCGGGCACTGCGCATCCTGCCCGCCTATTACGCGATGCTGTTCGTCGCTTCCGCGGGACTGATTCCGTTTTTTGCCGTCGCCCCGGACATGCTGGGCCTTCGCGTCGCCTATCACGCGCTGTTTCTGCAGGACTATCTGCCGTCCAACATCGTGATCGCCTTCTGGTCCCTGGGGGTAGAGGAAAAATTCTATATCGCTGCGCCGTTCGTTCTGATCCCGATGTTGCGACTTAAACGCCGGCAGGTGCAATACGCGGTACTGACGGCCCTGGTCCTGACACCGCTGGCCTTCCGGCTGAACGTGATGACGGGCGGTGCGGTCGTCGCCGATTACGAAACGTTCTTCCGCACCCTTCGCAGCCCGTTCCACCGCGGCTTTGACGGTCTCGCCGTCGGCGTGCTGGCCGCCCTGCTGTGGCGCGACCGCGTCCGGCTGACATGGTTGACCGATCCTCGATGCGCGGAGACCCTGTTCTGGACGGGGGCGGCGGTGATCGGCTGGCTGTGGCTACGCGCGCCGATGCTCGACGCGATCGATCCGTTCGACCGGACGTTCCTGCAACTCGTCCTCGCGCTGGCGTTTGGGGCGGTGCTGCTGGGCGTCATGGCCGGCGGCGGACCGCGGCATCTGCTGGGCGCAAAGGCCCTAAACCCCGTCGCCAAACTGTCTTACTGCCTGTATCTGGTCCATATGGCCGCGATTCCGGCGGCAATCGCGGGGGCGGAGGCCTTTTCCGGTCAATTCTTTCCCCCGACCATCCCCGCTTTCGCGGTTTTTATACCGATATACGTGTGCGCATCGGTTTTGGGGGCGCTGGTCCTGCATTTCGGCGTCGAAAAGCCGTTTCTCAATCCCCGAATCCGGCCCGACGTGTCGGCCGGCCGGCGATGAATTTTCGCTGAATTACGATCTAGTTCAGGCGGCCCTTCAGCTTCTGAACGATCGACGCCGCGTCGTGGCGGGCGGCGTCGCTGTCGGCGCGGTCGACGATGATCTGGAATGCGTCGATCGCGGCACCCAGATTGCCCAGCCGGGCCTGCACGATGCCCGCCTCCCGCCACAGAAACAGCGATTCCGGCGCAAAAAGCAACATCCCGTCGATGACCCGCAAGGCGTCTTCGGGGCGCCCGGCGCGTTCATGCCGGGCTTTAATATTGTTCTGCAGGCGGATCAGGATGTCCCGATTGCCGACCGCTTCGTAATGCTCGGGAGTCAACTCCGCGTCGAGACCCGCCGTGACTTTCAGAAGTTCCCGCAGATCCGCCGCCGTCCGTTCGATTCCGTCGTTGAACGGATCGACGATGGTCCGGTCCCGGCCATCGCCGAGACGGATCAGGAAATGGCCGGGGAAATTCAGCCCGTGCGCCGCATGGCCGTTCGCCCGGGCCGCCTGGAGATACAGGATCCCAAGCGCCACCGGCAATCCCTTCTTGCGGTCGATCACACGCATCAGATTGGCATTCTGGATGTCGTCGTATGTCAGCGTATCGCCGTGATATCCGTGCGTGTCCAGAACCACGGTATTCAGCGCGGTACGAATATCGTCTCCGGCGCGGAGCCGACCCCCGACATCGTCCGCCAGCTTCCGGATATGATCGCGGTACCTGTCGGGCGCAACCCCGGGGCGATCCAGCGCCGCGAGCGCCAGGGCCCCCTCGGCCAGGTCGATGGCGGCGTCGTCGCGCCCGCCGATATCTCGGAGAATGTCTTCTGCGTAGGTGCGCGTTATCACGACGGGTTTTCGGGCGGCCTCTTTATCCGGACATAGCTTACCACTTTTTGGACATAGTCGAGGCCGCGGGCATGATTGATGACGCGGTTCAGCTCCTTTCGGCTTTGTGCAACGCCGATCAGGTAGACTTTGCCGCGCACGGCGTCGATCGAATAGTTGATCGACGATACTTCCTTGTCGAACAGCAGCCTGGATTTCAGCTGGGTCGCAATCCAGGTGTCGCGGCCATAGCCGGTGATGCCGTCCGATTCCGCAACCTCGATTTCATTGATAACCTCGGTCACGCCCTCTGCCTGCCACGCGAGACGAACCGCGCGCGCCTGCATCTCGGGCGTGTCCAGCGCCCCGGTCAGCAACACGCGGCCTCCGTAAACCTGAAAACCGATTTTACGCCACAGGCGTTCGTCGTCGCCGGAATAGAGCGCATTCAGACGCAGCCGGATCGCCGTGTCGTCCGCGGCGCCCGACAGGCCGCGCTCTTCCATGGCGGCGGTGCCTGCGGTTGCGCCGGCGCCGATCACCGTGCCGGCACAGCCGGGAAGAATCAGCGCGGCGGCCAGAGCTATACACGTCGTCACGGGAATCAGCTGGAATCTGCGTCGGAACATGATGCGTCTCTCTCTTTGCGGGCAAGATGGCGTAGGATGCGCCGCGCCGCCCAACCGGACATGGAGCCGAGATGAAACCGTCACGAATTTGCCTAATCCTCTGATTCGTTCCAAGCGTTGATTATATGTTGCGGCCATGCGCCGCGGACAATCAACACCGCGTCGAACCGCTGATCGAGACCTGCAAGGTCGGCCCGTCCCGAAAGATACTGCGCGGCGGCACGCGCGATGCGCGACATTTGCCGGGGCTGAATCGAGGCCGCGGCATCGGCGCGGGAGGTCCTTGCCTTTACTTCGACAAACACGATCGCTCGGCCGCGCCGCGCGACGATATCGATTTCGCCGGCAGGCAGGCGCGCGCGGCGGTCGAGTATGCTGTATCCCTTGATGCGCAGCAGCGCGACGGCGATCGTTTCCGCCCGGCGGCCGCGGCGTTCGCGGCGGCGGCGGTCAGACGCCATCGGGGTCGCGGGAAAGGTCGAGCGCCCGGCGGTAGATCTCCTTGCGAGGGGCGCCGGTCGCCGCGGCAACGGTCGCCGCGGCGTCCCGAACGCTCATCCCGGACAGCGCCTCGGTCAGAAGCGCGTCGATATCGTCAGCGCCGGCGGGCATGTCCTCAGGCGGGCCGACGACGACGACGACCTCGCCCTTTGGGGCATCCGTTTCGCGATAGATCTCGGCGAGCTTAGAAAGACGGCCCCGCGTCATCTCTTCATAAAGTTTCGTAAGTTCTCGGGCGACAACAGCCGGCCGGTCTCCGAGGCCGTCCGCCAGCGCCGCCAGCGACGGGGCGAGACGACGCGGCGACTCGAGGAAGATCAGGGTCGCGCGCAGGGTCGCGAATTCGGCGATTGTGTCGCGGCGCGCTTTTTCCCTGGACGGCAGATAGCCTGCAAAAAGAAACCTGTCAGTCGGCAGACCCGACAGGACAAGAGCAGTCAGCGGCGACGACGGACCAGGCGCCGCCGTGACATAGACACCGGCATCGACCGCCCGCGCGACCAGCTTGTAACCTGGATCCGAAATAAGAGGCGTTCCCGCGTCGGACACCAGTGCCACAGTTTCGCCACTTTCCAGCCGTTTAATAATACCGTCGCGCACATTCTCGGAACTGTGGTCGTGATAGGCGATCATCCGGGTTCGGATGCCGCGGGAAGACAGCAGCTTGCCGGTGACCCGTGTGTCTTCGCAGGCGACGACGTCGGCGCCGGACAGTATCGCGGCGGCGCGGTCCGTGAGATCGCCGAGATTGCCGATCGGCGTTGCGACGACATAAAGCCCGGAACGCAGTTGCGCCGCCGGGCGTTTACTTGCGGCGGACGCATCGCTAGGGTGCCCGCCGTCCGTTTCGGGGGGAACGGGTAATTTGCCGTTATCGGGGATCGGAACCATAGATGACGCTTTTTTCCGACTTTAGCCGTTTGGGTGCCATTTTCGTCTGTATTTCAGCAATGTCGCTGACAGGCTGTCAGGATACGGCAACCGGTGGCGGAGGCAACGGTCCCGTTTTGTCGGGTGCGGCCAGCGCGTCCCGGGTCGAAACACCGCTGCCCGGCGACCCGGCGCCCGGGGAAGGGCCGCAAACCCCGCCATTGGCGGAAACCCCGCCGCCGTCAGTCGAGGTCGGGACCGCACCGGCGCAGGAGAACATTCTGCTGACACCGCCTGAGAATCTGCGCAACCAGGTGCGCGTTGCACTTCTGGTGCCCCTTAGCGGAGAACGCAGCGCCGTAGGCAAGGCATTGCTGGATGCGGCCACGCTTGCGGTGTTCGACATTGCGGATGGCAATTTCGTCCTCGTGCCGATCGATACAAAAGGAACCGCAGAAGGCGCGGCGGCGGCGGCGGAAGAAGCCGTGTCCGCCGGCGTGAAGCTGGTTATCGGGCCCGTATTTTCCGAATCAGTCAGCGCGGCGGCGCCGTCGATACTCGACGCAGGGCTGAACATGCTGGCGTTTTCGAATAATCGAGCCGTGTCGGAACCCGGCGTTTATCTGTCGGGGCTGTCGCCCGAAGCGCAGATCGAACGTGTCGTGACCTATGCGGCGGGACGCGGACTTAGGCGAATCGGCGTACTTGTGCCGCCGGGACCGTTCGGGTTGCGGGTGACCGATGCCCTTCGCGGCGCGGCCGCCAGCGGCGGCATGGAAGTGACCCGCATTCAGGAATACGGAAATTCCCCGGACGAAATTGCGGCATCGGTCAGAACGATCAGCGACTACGACGACCGCCGCGCGGCGCTCCTGCAACAGAGAAAAGAGCTCGAGGGACGTGAGGACGAAGGATCGCGCAGAGCCCTCGCGCGGCTCGAGATTCTGGAGACGATCGGCCCGGTGCCTTTCGATGCGCTTTTGGTGGCGGCGTCCGGCCCGGAACTCATAAACGCCGCGGCGCAATTGGGTAATTACGATATCGATACGAAACGTACCCGCATTCTGGGGATGTCCGACTGGATCGCCGAGGACACCGGCCGGGAACCGTCCCTGGTCGGTGCCTGGTTTGCCACGCCGCCCGTTCGGGCGGCGGAGGATTTCGCCGTCAAGTTCCGCAATATGTATGAAGCCCCGCCGCCCGCGATCGCGGCGTCTGCCTACGATCTTGTCGCGCTCGCCGCCATTCTGGGGTCCCAGGAGGGCGGGCCCAGATTCGACCGGGAGACTCTGACCTCGGAAACGGGATTTGCCGGTGTCGGCGGTCTTTTCCGGCTTCGGGACAATGGTTTATCTGAGAGAAGTCTCGAAGTCCGGGAAGTACGGCAACGTGGCAGCCGCGTGATCGACAAGGCACGCGAGAGCTTCGAGAACCTGACCAACTAGAACGTTGTCATCTCGGACGGCGCCGGTTCCGCCCGGAATGACCGGCTTCAGACGAATTCGGAGACCAGGGCCTCGGTCAGGGCGTTGAGACGCAGTCGCCCGGACGCCGTGGCGCGCAAACCGGCAGCATCCAGCTCGATCAGTCCGGCTTCCTGTAAGACCTTCGTCCGTGCGCCGTCGAGGCAGTCCTCAAGCTTCCTGCCGGTGCGCCGGGCAAAAAGGCGCCGGTCGATACCCTCGGACAATCGCATCCCCATCAACAGGTATTCGATAATTTGTTCCGGCCCCGTAATTATCTCGAAAACCCGCGTCGCGTGGCCTCTCTGTCCGATGGATCCCAGCCAGTTGGCCGGTAACGGCACCTGTTCGCTCCGATAGCGTTGCCCGTCGATCGTGAGCCGGCCGTGGGCGCCGGGACCGATACCGGCATAGTCTCCGCCACGCCAGTAAATGAGGTTGTGACGGCTTTCCTGGCCGATAACCGCGTAGTTTGACACTTCATAAGCGTGCAGGCCTGCTTTCAGGACACTTTCACCCGTTAATTCGTACAGATCGGCCGCCAATTCCTCGTCGGGTAGGTCGAAAGCGCCGTTCCGGTGGTCGGAATAGAAAGTCGTGCCTTTCTCGATCGTCAATTGATACAACGAGAGGTGTTCCGGACTGAACCCAAGCGCCCGGTCCAACTGACGGGCCCAATCTTCCGGGTTCTGACCAGGCAATGCGTATATCAGGTCGAAAGACGTGCGATCAAAGGTTTGTTTCGCAATCGTAATGGCATTGGCCGCCGCGTCTGCGCTGTGAGCCCGGCCCAGAAAACGCAGGGCTTCATTGTCGAAGGACTGAACGCCGACGGAAACGCGATTCACGCCCGCCGCTCTGAAATCCGCAAATTTCCGGGCTTCTACGGACGACGGGTTGGCTTCGAGCGTTATTTCGATGTCGGGGGCGACATCCCAGTATCGGGGCAGCGCCTCCAGGATCGCCGCAACCGTGTCCGGTGGCATGAGGGACGGCGTACCGCCTCCGAAAAACACCGTATCCAGGCGGCGGCCTTTTGTTTTGTTACCGAAATGATCCAGTTCCGCCAAGAGGCCCGACTGCCATGCCTTGTGATCGACGGCATCGGATACGTGGGAATTGAAATCGCAGTAGGGACACTTGGACACGCAGAAAGGCCAGTGGACGTAAAGCCCGAAACCACCCGGTATTTTGACGGGATCCGAAACCCGGTTGTGTCGGCCGGTATCGGCGCTCATGCGACCGGGTTCCTGTCAGGCGGCAGGGAAACAGGCGTCGATCAACTTGCGGAATGCCACCGCGCGATGGCTTTTTGCGTGCTTTTCCGCGGGATCGATCTCGCCGTAGGTGCCGGTGTCGCCGTCCGCGAGGAACATCGGATCGTAGCCGAATCCCCGATTGCCGCGGGGCGGCCAGACAAGCGTACCGTCGACCGTGCCCTCGAACACTTCCGAATGCCCGTCGGGCCAGGTCAACGCCAGGGCGCAGACGAAACGGGCACCGCGATCCGCCGTATCGCCCATTTCGTTGTTTACCCGCGCCATGGCCATATCGAAATCCTTTTCCGGCCCGCCCCAGCGCGCGGAGTATATACCGGGCGCGCCGTCCAGGGCATTGACCGCCAGACCGGAATCGTCGGCCAGTGCGGGCAGATTTGCCGCCAATGCCGCAGCATCCGCCTTTAGTTTCGCATTCGCAACGAATGTGAGGCCGGTTTCCTCCGGTTCCGGCAGATTCAGTTCCGCTGCCGAAACGACCTCGACTGACCAGGGGGCGAGCAGCTCTCCGATCTCACGCACCTTGCCGGGGTTGTGACTAGCGATAATCAGTCTGTTTTCTGTGAACCGGCGCGCCAAGGTCAGTCCGCCAGCGCCATGGTTTGTGCCGTGGTCAGTTCGCCGATGCCTTTCTTAGCGAGTTCCAGCAGGTGCAGGAAGGCTTCCTCGGAAAACGGATCCTTCTCGGCGGTGCCCTGAATTTCGACGATCCCGCCGGACCCGGTCAGCACGAAGTTGGCATCGGCCTCGGCGTTGGAATCTTCCGGATAATCGAGATCGAGGACCGGCGTGCCTTCGAAAATGCCGCAGGAAACGGCGGCGATCGACCCGGTAATCGGATCGGCGGTCAGCGCGCCGGATCGCACCAGCGCATCGGTGGCGATTTTCAGCGCCACCCAGGCGCCGGTGATCGAGGCGGTCCGCGTGCCGCCGTCGGCCTGTATCACATCGCAATCGAGACGGATCTGGCGTTCGCCCAGCGCTTCGAGATCGATCACGGCCCGCAGGGACCTGCCGATCAGCCGCTGGATTTCCTGCGTCCGGCCGGATTGCTTGCCGCGCGCGGCTTCGCGGTCGGTCCGGTCATGGGTCGATCGCGGCAGCATGCCGTATTCTGCCGTCACCCAGCCGTGGCCGGAATTGCGCATCCACGGCGGTACGCGCTCCTCGACGGTGGCGTTGCACAATACGTGCGTATCGCCGAATTTCGCGAGACACGATCCTTCGGCATAAGGCGTGAAACCCGTTTCGAGAGTCACGGATCGCATCTGGTCGGGGGAGCGGCCGGAAGGGCGCATGGGATTCTCCTGCATTGGAAGTGGGCGCAAGCTATCCAAGCCTCGGCCCTGCGTAAAGCCGGTTGACTCCTGCCGTCAAAATCGACTGGCCGTTGACAATCTATCGGCCCACACTACATTCCCTGCGCGTTTCGGTGATCGAGATGAATAGCCCGAATACCAGCATCATAAACGAACTGAACGACCGGTCGCGCGACGTGTTTCGCGAAATCGTCGAGGCCTATGTCGCCGACGGCGAACCGGTCGGCTCGCGCACGCTGTCGCAGCGGCTGCAGATGCCCCTGTCGCCGGCCACCATTCGCAATGTGATGGCGGACCTGGAAGACATGGGGCTGCTCTATGCGCCGCACAAATCCGCCGGCCGCCTGCCGACCGATGCGGGGCTGCGCATGTTCGTCGACGGCCTGCTGGAAATCGGCGATCTGAGCTCCGAGGACCGTGAAAATATCGAAGCCCGCTGCGTCGCCCACGGCACCAATCTGGACGAAGCGCTCGGCGAAGCGACGTCGCTGCTGTCGGGTCTCGCGCAATGCGCCGGTCTGGTCGTCGCGCCCAAGACCGCACGCCCCCTGAAACACGTCGAGTTCGTCAATCTGGGCGACGGCCGCGTGCTGGCCGTTCTGGTCACGGACGAGGGCTTCGTCGAGAACCGCATCATCGACATGCCGCCGGGCACGCCGCCGTCGGCGCTGGTGCAGGCCGGCAACTATCTCAACGCGCGCCTGGCCGGCAAGACCATCGACGACGCGCGACGCGCCATCGCCAGCGAAATCGAACAGCGCCGCGCGCAGATCGACGAAATCACAGGCAACCTGATCGATGCCGGCCTCGCCGCCTGGTCGGGCACCGACAATAAAGGCAGCAACGCCGGCGCCGGTACGCTGATCGTCAAGGGCCAGTCGCGCCTGCTGGACGAAATTTCGGCCGTACAGGATCTGGAACGGGTACGCGGTCTTTTCCAGGCGCTGGAAACCGAAGAACTTCTCGTCAAACTTCTGGACGTCACCGACACCGCGGAGGGCGTGCAGATTTTTATCGGCGCGGAAAACACGCTGTTCGACCAGGCCGGCTGTTCGCTGGTGGTCGCGCCGTTCAAGGGCGAAAGCCAGACCATTGTCGGCGCCATCGGCGTCATCGGGCCGACACGGCTGAACTACGCCCGCATCATTCCCATGGTCGATTACACCGCCCGGGTGATCGACCGGATCATCGGATAAGAAAGCAGAAAACGTGAACGATCAGGACAAGAACAATCAGGACATTCCGGAAGCGGCGAACGACGAAGAAACGCCGGAGGAAGAGGTAGTCGAGCAGAAAGTTTCCGAAGCGGAAAAGACAGGCTCCGGCGACGACGGGGACATGACGCCGGAGGAAGAAGTCGCCGAGCTGAAGGACAAACTGCTGCGGACGCTTGCGGATATGGAAAACCTGCGGCGGCGGTCGCAGAAGGATCGCGAAGACGCGCTGAAATACAGTTCGGCCAATTTCGCGCGCGACATGCTGTCCGTTGCCGACAATCTGCGTCGCGCCATCGATTCGATCCCGGAAGACGGCGATCCCGACGGCGCGGCCCTGGTCGGATTTATCGAAGGCATATCGCTTACCGAGAAAGAACTGCTGTCGACGCTGGAACGCCACGGCATCCGGAAGATCGACCCGATGGGCGAGAAGTTCGACCCACAGTTCCACGAGGCGATGTTCGAAATCCCGAGCGCGGAGGCCGAAAACGGCACCGTGCTTCAGGTCGTGGAGGTCGGCTACGTGATCCACGACCGGCTGTTGCGCCCCGCCAAGGTCGGTATCGCCAAGGCCGGCCCGGCGCCATCCGGGCCAGGGGACCAGGTCGATACCACTGGGTAACCGCGGGCAACGCACAACCGGTTGTTACCGTTCGTCGTTCGGACTAGGGTGAACCGAATCCAGAGAGCTGTGTGCAGATCGTGGCCGCGCAACGGATAGGCGGTGTCTGCGCGCAACGGTGCCGGGGCGGTCCCGGGGCCGGACCCCCGAGCGCACCGACCACGGAAGCCAACATGCCGACAGATTCCGCCCCCAGACGCCGCCCCGAAACCGACCGTCGCGCAGCCCTTTCGGTGCGCTTCAAGGCCGTCCGCGCCCAAACCGAAGCCATCGCGGAACGGCTGTCCGCCGAAGACCAACAGGTTCAGTCGATGCCAGATGTCAGTCCGACGAAATGGCATCTCGCGCATGTCACCTGGTTTTTCGAAACCTTCGTGCTGAAACCGCACGCAACGGGCTACGCGGAATTCCATCCCGACTACAATTACCTGTTCAATTCCTACTACGAAGCCGTCGGCCCGCGTCATGCGCGCCCCGATCGCGGTCTGCTGACCCGGCCGCCGCTGGACGACGTGATGGCCTATCGCGCCCATGTCGACACGGCGATGGAAGCGCTGTTGGACAACGCCGGGGACGATACGTTTTCGGAGCTCGAAGACCTGATCGAGCTCGGCCTGCATCACGAACAGCAGCATCAGGAGCTTGCCCTGATGGACATCAAGCACGTCTTTTCGTGCAACCCGATGAGCCCGGCATACCGCAGGAAAGAGCCTGCCGGCGTCCGCGATACGCATAAGCTGGACTGGTTCGAAATCGCCGGCGGGGCCTACCGGATCGGCAGCGACGACGACGGATTCGCGTTCGACAACGAAGGCCCGGCCCATGACGTGCTGGTCGGCGACTTCGCGATCGCATCGCGCCCCGTCACCAACGGCGAATTCCTGGAGTTCGTCGAGGACGGCGGCTACCGGGAGGCCCGGTTCTGGCATGCCGATGGCTGGGCGGTGGTAAAAGAGCAAGGCTGGGACGCGCCGCTCTACTGGCGACAGGCCGAAGACGGCGGCTGGGACGAATTCACCTTTGCCGGCGACTGTCCGCTGTATCGCGACGCGCCGGTCTGCCATGTCAGTTTCTACGAGGCGGCGGCCTACGCCGCCTGGGCGGATAAACGCCTGCCGACGGAAGAGGAGTGGGAAATCGCGGCCCGGACGCTGGACTGCGGCGCCGACAGCGGAAATTCGGCCAACCGGCTGGAAAGCGGGTTTCTACGGCCGATGCCCGCCGGGGCCGAGGCGCCGGCGCGCCCGGCGCAGATGATGAGCGACGTGTGGGAATGGACGCAAAGCGCCTATGCCCCATATCCGGGTTTCGAGGCCGCCGCCGGCGCCGTCGGCGAATACAACGGCAAATTCATGATCAATCAGATGACATTGCGCGGCGCCAGCTGCGTCACCCCGCCTGGCCACGCTCGGATCAGTTATCGCAATTTCTTCTACCCGCACCAGCGCTGGGCGTTTTCAGGAATCCGCCTGGCGGCGTAAATTCGCAACCGCTTTGTCGTGATCTGACACCGCGTAACAATATGCACACCCGTGGGCGCAGGTGTCGTAAGCGCCGATATCGCGGCTTTCGGCGCACAGGCAGCCGTCGCGATTGCCTTTCGTGCGGGCGCGGATGTCATGTCCGGCAATATCCGAGAGCCGGGCCGTATCGACGCATTGCGCGGAGGCCACGCCGTCGATCAATGCCTTTTCCTGGCTGCAAACGGTCAGTTTGATGCCGTTTTCAGAAGAAATTTCGTAAAAACGCGCCAGTAATTCCTTTTTTGCGGCCCAGTCCGGGTCCCACCACGTAAATTCATGGCGTTTCGCGGCAAGATCGAGCCGATTTCGCGTCTTTTTGTAGATATGGGCGAAGGAAATCACGCACTCGTTAACCGCCCCGGCGAGATTGCGGGCCAACCGGGCCAAGGTTTCCAGATGCCAGTCCGGCGGCGTCAGCGACGTGAAAACCACCGGATCGTAGCGCCAGACAACGGCGCGCGGGCCGTATTTTTGCGCGAGTGCGACGATCTGGCGGCACGCCTCGCCGGATCCGGCGGTGTGGGCGTCCAGCGCCCGGGGATAGCCGGTCACGGTGAACTGAATGCAGAACGGCAGGTCGAGCGCCGCGACGTCGTCGAGCGCGGGCGCAAACGGAGCCGCGTTCCGCGTCCAGAAGACAAATCCGTCGACCCCGTCGCCGCGAAGCGCCACCCGGTAGGGCTTCCCGCCATAGGGATTTTTGACGTCGCAATGCCCTTCCGCCAGCCGGGCGCGGAACCAGTCCGAGAAAAACGCAGGAATATCAGTACGATAGCTTGCGGACACGATCATCAGGAAGTCACTTTACAGCATACCGGTGCGGGCGGCGAAAACCGAAATTAACGCGCGTTTTCCGCCCTTTACCCTATTGTAAGGCCCCGGCCGGCTCCCTATATATCGGTTAATCCAATCTTCACGAGTTTGTTCAAACCTTGGGGGATTTCCCCGGATGCCGTCAAGGGTCCCGGAAATCTGCCGAAAAGCGAGGCAAAAGACCATGGGTAAAGCAATAGGTATCGATCTCGGCACAACCAATTCCTGCGTTGCCGTGATGGAGGGCTCCGACGCCCGCGTCATCGAAAATTCGGAAGGCGCGCGCACGACACCGTCGATGGTGGCGTTCGCGGAAGGCGATGAACGCCTCGTCGGCCAGGCGGCGAAACGCCAGGCGGTGACCAACCCGGAGAACACGCTGTTCGCCATCAAGCGTCTGATCGGCCGGGCATTCGACGACCCGACCACCAAGAAGGACGAGGACCTCGTCCCGTACAAGATCGTCAAGGCCGATAACGGCGACGCGTGGGTCGAGGCCGACGGCGAGAAATATTCGCCGAGCCAGATTTCCGCGTTCATCCTGCAGAAAATGAAGGAAACGGCGGAAGCTCATCTCGGCGAGGAAGTCACCGAGGCCGTCATCACTGTGCCGGCCTATTTCAACGATTCCCAGCGCCAGGCCACGAAAGACGCCGGCAAGATCGCGGGCCTCGACGTGCTCCGCATCATCAACGAACCGACGGCGGCGGCGCTCGCCTACGGGCTTGAGAAAAACGAAACCGGCACAATCGCAGTGTACGATCTCGGCGGCGGCACGTTCGACGTGTCGGTCCTCGAAATCGGCGACGGCGTATTCGAGGTGAAATCCACCAACGGCGACACGTTCCTCGGCGGCGAGGACTTCGACGCCCGGATCATGGATTACCTGGCCGACGAGTTCAAAAAAGAGAACGCGATCGACCTGCGCCAGGACAAACTGGCCCTGCAGCGGCTGAAGGAAGCGGCCGAAAAAGCGAAGATCGAGCTCTCGTCCTCGTCGCAGACAGAGGTCAACCTGCCGTTCATCACGGCAGATCAGGCCGGGCCGAAGCATCTCAACATCAAACTGACCCGCGCCAAGCTGGAAGCACTGGTCGACGACCTGGTCGAACGCACCATCGGCCCGTGCAAGGCGGCGCTGAAAGATGCCGGCCTGTCGGCGGGCGAGATCGACGAAGTGATCCTGGTCGGCGGCATGACCCGCATGCCCAAGGTGATCGAGACGGTGAAGAACTTCTTCGGGCGGGACCCGCATCGCGGCGTCAACCCGGACGAGGTCGTGGCCATCGGCGCCGCTATCCAGGCCGGCGTACTGAAGGGCGACGTGAAAGACGTCCTGCTGCTTGACGTCACGCCGCTGTCGCTCGGCATCGAAACGCTGGGCGGCGTGTTCACCCGGCTGATCGACCGCAACACGACGATCCCGACCAAGAAAAGCCAGACGTTCTCCACTGCTGAGGACAGCCAGAACGCGGTCACCATCCGCGTCTTCCAGGGCGAACGTGAAATGGCGGCGGACAACAAACTGCTCGGCCAGTTCGATCTGGTCGGCATACCGCCGGCGCCGCGCGGCGTGCCGCAGATCGAGGTCACGTTCGACATCGACGCCAACGGCATCGTCAACGTCAGCGCCAAGGACAAGGCGACCAACAAGGAACAGACCATCCGCATCCAGGCATCCGGCGGGCTGTCGGACGAGGATATCGAACAGATGGTCAAGGACGCCGAGGCCAATTCGGAAGCCGACAAGAAACGACGGGAATCGGTCGAGGCGCGCAATAACGCCGACGGTCTGATCTACACGACCGAGAAGACCATGGCCGAGCACGGCGAGTCCCTGTCCGACGAAGACAAGGGCGCCATCGAAAGCGCCATCGCCGATCTGAAATCCGCGATGGAACCCGAAGACGCCGACCCGGCGGAAATCACGGCCAAGACCGAAGCCCTGGCCGAAGCAGCCCAGAAGCTCGGCGAAGCGCTCTATAAGGCGCAGCAGGAGGAAGCTGCGGCGGCCGGCGATGCCGGGATGGGCGACATGGGCGCCGGTCCCGATGCGGGCGGAGACACCGGCGCGGCCGGCGGCGACGACGCTACCGTGGTCGATGCCGACTTCGAGGAAGTCGACGACGAGCCCAAGGACAAATCGGCCTAACAGGCCAAGCGTGAGTAATGTCCGGTATACCGTCCGGGGATGCGCGCATCCCCGGACGGGTACCCGAAAGGGGCGCTGAGCCATGGCGAAACAGGATTATTACGAAACCCTCGGGGTAGACCGCGGCGCGGACGAAAAGGCGCTCAAAAGCGCGTACCGCAAGCTCGCCATGAAATATCATCCGGACCGCAACCCGGACGATGCCGCCGCCGAGGCGAAGTTCAAGGAAGTCAACGAAGCCTACGACGTCCTGAAGGATGCGAATAAGCGGGCGGCCTACGACCAGTTCGGCCACGCCGCGTTCGAAAACGGCGGGCCCGGCGGCGCGGGCGGCGGCGGATTCGATTTCGGCGGCGGCGGCTTTGCCGACATCTTCGACGAAATGTTCGGCGACTTCATGGGCGGCGGCGGACGCGGCCAAGCGGGCAATCGCGGCCGCGCCGGCGCGGCGCGCGGATCGGATCTCCGCTATAACATGCAGATCAGCCTGGAGGACGCGTTCAAGGGCCGCGAAACCCAGATTCGTGTGCCGACGGCAGTCTCCTGCGGCGACTGCAACGGCTCCGGCGCGGCGAAAGGTTCGCACCCGTCGACCTGCGATTCCTGCCAGGGTCACGGCAAGGTGCGCGCCCAGCAGGGCTTCTTCACCATCGAACGGACCTGCCCGGCCTGCAACGGGTCGGGCCAGGTGATCCAGGATCCCTGCGGCACCTGCAGCGGCGCCGGTCGCGTGCAGAAAGAAAAGACGCTGAAGGTCACGATCCCGGCGGGCGTCGAAGACGGCACCCGCATTCGCCTGTCCGGCGAGGGAGAGGCCGGCGCGCAGGGCGGCGGCGCAGGCGATCTTTATATTTTCGTGGCGGTGGCGCCGCACCGCATGTTCCGCCGCGACGGCGCCGATCTGCATATCCGCGTGCCTATCCCGATGGCGACGGCGGCGCTTGGCGGCTCCATCGAAGTGCCGACCGTCGAGGGCAAGCGCGCCAAGGTCACAATTCCGAAGGGCGCCCAGTCGGGTCATCAGTTCCGCCTGCGCGGCAAAGGCATGTCGGTCCTGCGCAGCCAGGCGCGGGGCGATATGTATATCGACGTGATCGTGGAGACGCCGGTCAACCTGTCGAAACGCCAGGAAGAGCTGTTGCGCGAATTCCAGGGCGAGAAACCGGCCAAGGGCGAAAGCACGACAAGCCCCGAATCCGAGGGCTTTTTCTCCCGCGTGAAAGAACTCTGGGAAGACCTGACGGACTGAATTCCGGGCGCGAGTTCGCGTTCAGTATGTCATGCAGGCTGCGTTGAGCAGTCCGCCGGCCAGCGATGCGGACCCCAGCCACACGCCGCTTGCCAGCTCGCCCTTTTCGATCCGTTCGGAAATCTTCGGCATCGGCAGGCGGGCGAGAAAATAGATCAGTATCTGCACCACAAGCGCGATCAGACCCCATAACACGCAATCGAGCAGGTTGATCGATCCCGCGATCGTGTTGGCGAGCGGCAGGCAGAAACCCATCAGACTGCCGGCGAACGCGATGGCGGCGGCCAGGTTGTTGTCGCGGATCAGCGCTATTTCCGGATGCGGCGTCACCCACATATAGACGACGATATAGACCAGTGTCAGCGCCGCCGCCGTTCCCACATAGGCGAGAAAAAGCGGCAGGCCGGCAATCGAGTCCGACAAAGTTTCGATCTGAATTTCCACAAGTGTCCCCCGCCGTTTTGAAAAGCCGATTGAAGACCGGACGATACCGCCAATCGCTGCGCACTGAAAGTCCGGCAGGCGGCATGCTTTGGTGAGGCCCCCTTGCGCTTGCTGCCAAATCGCCGTAACGACTCCCCAGCATTTCAAACCGTGGAAAGAACATCATGGCCGACATGAAAATCGGGATCATCGGCGCCGGCGGGCGCATGGGACAGGCGAATATCCGCCAGGTTGCGGAAACCGACGGCTGCACGGTCGTTGCCGCGTCCGATGTGGCAGGCTCTCCCCTGATCGGGCAGGACGCGGGCGCAGCGTCGGGCGCCGGCACCCTCGGCGTAACGATCGGCGATGACGCCGCCGCCGTGATCTCCGCCTCCGACGCTGTTATCGAATTCACCCTGCCGGAACCGACGGTCGACCATGTGGCAATGACGGCGGAGGCGGGCGTCGCGCACATCATCGGCACAACCGGCATGACAGCGGACCAGGAAACCGCGCTGAAAGCGGCCGGCGAAAAGACGGTTGTCATGCATGCTCCGAATATGAGCCTGGCGGTGAACCTTCTCTTCGCGCTGACAAAGCAGGTCGCCGCCACGCTGAACGACGATTTCGATATCGAGATCTTCGAGATGCACCACAAGCACAAGGTCGATGCGCCGTCCGGCACCGCCGTCGGCATGGGACGCGCGGCGGCGGAAGGCCGCGGCGTGAATATCGACGACGTCGCCCGCTGGGCACAGCACGGCATCACCGGCGAACGCCGGCGCGGCGATATCGGCTTTGCGTCCTTGCGCGGCGGCAACGTGGTCGGCGATCACACGGTGACGTTTGCCATCGAGGACGAACGCCTGGAAATCAGTCACAAGGCCCAGTCGCGCCAGATCTTCGCGCGCGGCGCGGTGCACGCGGCGCTGTGGTCGGCGGGGAAAGAGCCCGGCTTCTACACCATGTTCGACGTGCTGGGGATCGAATACTAGCCCGCCGCGTCACGCGGCCGCGTGTGCGGTCGCGTCTGCGTCTTTGCCGTCCGCCTGCGCCTGTTCCCAGCCGATCAGGGCGAGCTTGCGGTCGGGGCCCCAGCGGTAACTGGTGTCGAACAGATTGGATTCTCGGATCACCCGGTGACACGGAATCAGCAGCCCGATGGGGTTGGCGCCGACCGCGCTGCCGACCGCGCGCGCCGCAGTGGGCTGGCCGATGGCCCGCGCGATATCGCCATAGGTGACGAGTTCACCGGGCGGGATCGACAGCAGCGCCTGCCAGACTTTTATCTGGAAATTCGTTCCCTTGTACCAGAGCCTCAGCGGCCGGTTCGGATCGCCACGCCCGGGGCGGAAGACGGATGCGCATAAATCCCATGTTTCGGCCTGCGCTTCGCGAAACGCCGCGCCAGGAAACCTTTTCCGCATGTCGTCCAGAACGCCGGCCGGCCCTTCCGCGCCGAAAAACTGCAGCCCGCAGATGCCGCGGTCCGTGGCGGCGACGACGAATTCCCCCAGAAAGCCGCGATGCACGCCGTACCGGATATCGAGCCCGTCGCCCATGTCCTTGTACTGGCCGGGCGTGATGCCTTCGAAATTGACGAACAGATCGTGCAGCCGCGACGGCCCCGACAGGCCGGCGTCATAGGCGGCGTCCAGCACGGATTGAGCCCGGTCGAGAGAGCGCTTGGCGTGATCGAGCGTCAGGTAGCCGAGGAACTGTTTCGGACTGACCCCGGCCCAGCGGGTGAACAAGCGCTGGAAATGATACGGGCTCAGCGCGACGGCGTCAGCGATCTCGTCCAGATCCGGCTGGTCGCGGAAATTCCGGCGGATATAGGCAACCGCCTTTTCGATGCGGGCGTAATCCTGCGCGGTTTGCGGCGATGCGTTTTCCGTGTCCGGGGCCATGGGGACCTCCATCGGTGACGACAGTATACGCGAGATTAGAGACGGGAGCGCAAGCGCCCCACCCGATAATTGCTGAGTTTAACGGGAGGCTGGCGCCGCCTCAGACCGCTTCGCGGAGATGGTCCGGACGGCGCAGCCCGGCCAGTGCGTCCTGCAGCGCGCGGGCCAGCTCGACCCGTTCGTCGGGCGTCAGGAAGGCGCCGATTTTCAGGCGCTTGCCGTGGCTGGACAGCACCAGCTGGCTGTCGTGTTTCGCCGGAACGTCGATCTGGACTTTCAGCCAGTAGGGCTGGAAGCGCCAGCGCTGCACCTTGCCCGACGGGCTGATGCGTTCGACCAGCAGCGAATCCGACGTCAGCCGCACGGTTTCGTACATCCGCGCCCAGCGGTAATTGGCCTTGAACGCGAGGTAGATCAGCGCGACGTCGAGCCCGAAGAAGCCCATCACCGGCCACGCGCCCGCCACCATGAACACCATGCCGGCCACGAAGCTGACCGAGGCGATGGCCACCATCAGCAGCATGAAGCCCTTCGGCTCCAGGCTGGTATTCGGTTGCAGGATCGCGTCGAAAAGATAGGTCTTCTCGGCGGCGGCTTCCCCGATATCGTCGGGCACGACTGAAAGCGTTTCTGACATGACGAAATCATAGGAAACCCGGACGACGAGTCCAGAAATAATGAACGAATGGTTAACGGCGGCGGTTTTCGGCGGGTTCCCGGTGGCCGAAACGCGCCCCCCTTTCCCCGCGCCCGCCGCGCCGCTACAAATCATCCATGCGCGCCACCATGCCCCTCAAAGACGTCGACGAGTTCTTCGCCCGGCTGTCCGCCGCCGACCCGGAGCCCGAGGGCGAGCTGCACTACGTCAACGATTTCACCCTGACCGTCGCCGTCGTGCTGTCGGCCCAGGCGACCGACGCCGGCGTCAACAAGGCGACCGAAAAACTGTTCGAGATCGCCGACACGCCGGAAAAGATGCTGGCCCTCGGCGAAGCCAAGGTGCGCGACCACATCAAGACCATCGGTCTGTACCGCAACAAGGCCAAGAACGTCATCGCGCTGTGCGAAATGCTGATCGCCGATTTCGGCGGCGAAATCCCGCAGACCCGGGACGAGCTGGTGAAGCTGCCCGGCGTCGGCCGCAAGACCGCCAACGTGGTCCTCAACATCGCGTTCGGCCAGCCGACCATGGCGGTCGACACGCATATCTTCCGCCTCGGCAACCGCACCGGCATGGCGCCCGGCAAGAACGTCGACCAGGTGGAAGCCAAGCTGGTCAAACGCATCCCCGCCAAATGGATGAACCACGCCCACCACTGGCTGATCCTGCACGGCCGCTATGTCTGCAAGGCGCGCAAGCCCGAATGCTGGCACTGCGTGGTGAAGGATCTGTGCCGGTTCAAGGGCAAGACGGAAGAATAATCTTATGTGTCCCCGTTCCAGCCCACTCCCCCTCCCGGCCACCCACGGGATCATCCTGAATGGGTGGCCGGGAGGGGGAGTGGGCCGACGCCGCCAGAGTTAAATATGTATCTCGCCCGCCACGGCCAGACGATGTTCAACGTCGTTTTCGGCGAAACCAGGCAGGATCCCGGCATCGAGGATCCGCCGCTGACCGAGACCGGCCATGCCCAGGCGCGGGAACTGGCGGAGCAGTTCGACG
>Ga0181578_10000300_pt1 | contig 46306 bp, 44 predicted proteins | sample 071ome_21_FD_148659 | JGI IMG/M metagenome (GOLD analysis project Ga0181578, IMG submission 148659) | Coastal salt marsh microbial communities from the Groves Creek Marsh, Skidaway Island, Georgia - 071401CT metaG (spades assembly) | ecosystem: Environmental > Aquatic > Marine > Intertidal zone... | reverse complement strand
GGACTGGCCTACACCGCATACACGGCGTGGACAGGCGAATGGCGCAAACTCGTACCGAGCATGCGCGCCCTGAAACGGGTCCCGGCGACCGTGCTCCACGACCTGGGACTTCGCCACGAGGCTCCCGTCAAGGCCGGCTACTACAACGCCGCCCAACAGACGTCCTACACCGGCATCATCATGCTCGGCGCCGTGGCGACAGCAAGCGGATTTGCCCTGTTCAAGCCGACCCAGCTCAGCGTCCTCGTGACGATGTTCGGTGGCTACTCCTCCGCCCGACTGATCCACTTCACCGCCAGCATCGTGTTCATCCTTTTCTTTGTCGTTCACATCGTCCAGGTGGTGCGATCGGGACGGCACACCTTCATGGCCATGGTCTCGGGCTACGAGCTGCTCACCGACGAGCGTGACAGGGAGTCGACCGTTGTCTGAACAACAGGAACTGACCGTCGAGGCCTATCGACGGCGGTCGCGGCGATCGTTCATCACCGGTGGTGTCGCCGCACTGGCGGGCGTCGCCGGCTGGCGCAGTCTGCAGGGTGCAGATCCCGACTTTCGGATCCCGGGCCCACTCCGCGCCGTCCATGAGATGAATGAAGCGATCTGGTCGACACTGATGCGCGACGACCATCTCGCAACCGAGTACCCGATCTCGGAAGCGTCGGTCCTTCGGGTGAACGGACTCCACGGCATTCGTGACGACATCGACCTCGACACCTGGGAGATCACGGTGCTCGGTCCCGACGGCGAACAGTTGGGCACGCATACTCTCGACGACATCAAGGCACTTCCGTGGCACGAGATGACGATCGAACACAAATGCATCGAGGGCTGGTCACAGGTCACCAACTGGCAGGGCGCTCGCTTCAGCGACTTCTTCGCCCTGTACCAGGACCGCCTCCCGGACGACATCACGCACGTCTTCCTGCAGACGCCGGACGGCGAGTATTACGTGTCGGTCGACATGGCCACGATGCAGCATCCGCAGACCCTGCTCGCCTACGACAACTTCGGGGAAGCGATCAGTGACCGCAACGGCGCCCCCGTGCGGTTGGCCACACCGCTGAAATACGGCATCAAGCAGATCAAGCGCATCGGGTCGATCCAGTTCCGGCGCGATCAGGGCGCCGACTACTGGGGTGAACGGGGCTACGACTGGTACGCCGGCCTGTAACCCTGGCCGGGACCAAGGTCCTGATGTGGTCCGCCGTGGTTCGGGCAGACTCTCCCCATGACATCGGTGGGTGACCACAGCGGTCTTCGCCCGGCCATCGGGGCCCGTCTGCTCTACCTGATGGTGGTGGGCGACATTCTCGGTGCCGGGATCTACATCCTCGTCGGCGACGTTGCCGGTGAACTCGGCGGCATGGCGTGGCTTGCGTTCGGGACCGCATTTGGCATCGCCGCACTCTCGGCGGCGGCCTATGCAGAGCTCACCACCCGCTTCCCCGGGTCAGCCGGATCGGCCCTCTACGTCGACCGGGCGGCCGGAATCCCTGCGCTCACCTTCGCCGTCGGGATGGCAGTGATGCTGAGTTCACTGATGACAGCGGCGACGACCGCCCGAGCATTCGCCGGCGATTACCTCGCCGAGTTCGTCGATGCACCGGTCGTTCTCGTCGCCGGCGGCGTGGTCGCTGCTCTGACAGCGCTGAACCTGCGCGGCATCGAATCGACCGCCAACGCCAACGTCGTGATGACGGTCGTCGAGATCGTCGGGCTCCTCGTGGTCCTCGTGATCGGAACAGCGGCGATCGCCGACGGTGGTGGCGATGCCGGCCGTCTCGTCGATACGTCGAACCTGGCGATCGGTGGCTGGCTGAGCGCAACCGCCCTCGCCTTCTTCGCCTTCCTCGGGTTCGAGGACGCTGCGCACCTGTCCGAAGAGGTCCACGATCCCCGCCGGACATTTCCGCCGGTGCTGTTCGCAGCCGTTGCGACTGCGTCGGCGCTGTACTTGGCCGTCACCGTCGTTTCCACCGTTGCCGTCGATCCGGACGTGTTGGCGGCCTCCGACGGTCCGCTGCTCGAGGTTGCCGGCGCCGGTCCGCTCGGCGTCCCCACCCGCTGGTACGCCCTCGTCGCACTCGTCGCCGTGACCAACACCTGCCTGTTCGCATTGGTTGCGTCGAGTCGACTGCTCTACGGCATGGCCGTCGACGGTCACGTCCCCGCAACGTTCAGCCGCCTGCTTCCCGCCCGGCGTACTCCTGTCGTCGCATCGCTGGCCATGGCGGTGATCGCGGCCGGCATGGCCGCGACCGGCGCCGTGTCGGACTTGGCGGAGGCGGCGGTGACCTTGCTCCTTGCCGTACTCGTCGCGGTGAACATCGCAGCGGTGGCCACTCGTCGTTCGCCGGAAGCCGCGCACGCCTATCGTGCGCCGACATGGATGGCGCCGCTGGGCGCAGTCGCCGCCTCGGTGCTCCTCGTCCACCAGCTCGCAACTGCGTCTCGTGCCGACCTCGTCAGGCTTGCCGTCCTCCTTGCCGTGTCCGGCGTGTTGTGGGTGGCTGCCAGGGTTCAACGCCGCTAGACCACCCACTCGTTGCCATCAGTGCCGAGCCGCTTGCTGGAGGGCGTGCTCGGTGTCTCGGTCGAGAGGCAGCAGCGTCTCGATGCGAAGTTCGTCGAGGGTGACGTCGGAGGGTCCGCCCAGTCCTGCGACCATCGACACGAATCGCAAACGGCCGACCGGCGTGTCGAGCATCATCGGCATGAGCGGCTCGTTGCTCGGCCCACCGGGACGACGGTCGGCAAGATCGGCGACACCGGGGTAGGCCCCGACCTCGGTGACGAGTGCATCGAGCCGCTCGTCGAACGGTGCTCGGTCTCTGGCCCGTTCGACACGGTCGAGCAGCGACACGGCGAACCCTTCCCAGTTGACGATGGTGGGTCGGATGCCGTCGGGATGAAGGCACAGGCGAAGAGCGTTCGCGGCGACGCCGACGGGCACATCGATCTCGCTCAGTGCGACGAGGTGGGTCCACGCCGGGTTGGCCACGACGATGTCCCATCCCCGGTCGACGACATGGGTGGGAAATGCGCTGTGCGCGTCGAGAACGGCCTGCAGGACATCGCCTATCTCGCCTGCCGCAGGGCCGTCGACGGCACGCTCGGGGTACTCGGCGGAGAAGCCGGCCGCAGCGAGCAGCGCATTTCGGGCCCGCAGCGGGAGCTCGAGGGTCTCGGCGAGATGCAGCACCATGTCGCGACTGGGATTGCTTCGTCCGGTTTCGAGAAACGAGAGATGCCGTTGCGACACATCGGCTGCCGCGGCAAGCGCGAGCTGCGAGAACCGGCGCGCGTCGCGCCACCGACGCAACTCGTCACCGAAGGTCGCACCCGTGACGGCGCCGCTGTCGTTCATGGCCCAACCCTACGACGCCGCAGCGGAGCGAGCCGATGAGGCTCGGAGGTCGTCACCATCGACATCGGGGCAGGCGAACAGGGTGGGCCGTTCCTCGGGGTGCCGCTAACCTCGGCGCCGGAAGGTTGCCAGAGCGGACGAATGGGGCGGCCTCGAAAGCCGTTGTGGCCTCCGGGTCACCATGGGTTCGAATCCCATACCTTCCGCCACTCCTGATGCCGGTCCCTCGGGGCCGGCATCGGTCATTTTCCGCCGGCTGCCGTCAGTACAGCCGGATCGATCCGTGCTCGATCTCGAGTTCTGCGGCTGCATAGCCGGGATCGCTCGGAAGATGGACGATGTACTCCCCGTCGGGATCGTCGACGCGCAGCCGGGCAGGCTCGACCTGCTCGGCGGCGCGGGCGACGGCCGCTGCGGCCGACGGAAACCGGTCGAGGCACGACAGCATCCGGTGGGTCACCGCCATCATCTGCAGCTCACCGGCCCGCCATTCGGCCATCGCCCGAGCCGGCGTGATCCAGCGGTGCGCCATGATCTCGGACTCGTCGGGGTGCGCCTGCTGGGCCGACGGTGCCACTGCGAGAAAGAAGCGCGTGTCGAATCGTCGAGCCGGGCCCACCGGTGTCACGAACCGGGCCACCTCGTACAGCGTGCTCAGGTCGAGTGCAATGCCGTGCTCGACGAGCAGATCGGTGAAGGCGTTGCTGTCCTCGTCGAGCGCGGCTCGCAAGGCGGGCAACATCGACACATCGATCGACGGTGTCCCGAGCAGCAAGCCGACCTCTTCGAGGGTTTCCCGCACTGCGGCGAACCACCAGGCCAGTCCGCCGTGGTCGATCTGCAACGCAGCCGATGCGGCAGCGTCGGTGAGGTTGATACCGACCCGTGCGGCGTCGTCGGCGTCGGCTCGGTCGACTCGCCCCCCGGGAAAGACCCAGGCGTTGGCCGCGAAGGTCAACTCGCCCGCCCGCTGTACCAGCAGCACCTCGAAGTCGGGGGCATCACGCACGACCATCACCGTTGCTGCGTCACGAACCGGTACCTCTGCGGCGCCGTCGATCGCGTCGTTGGTGAAAAAAGATGCGCCCATCAGTCGACGTCACATCCGACGACGACCCACTCGCCACTCATCGTCCCAAACTACGGTCCAGTCATGGACATCGTCCTGATCCGGCCCGAGATTGCCCACAACACCGGCGCAATCATCCGACTCTGCGCCAACACCGGTGCCGGACTCCACCTCGTCGAGCCCCTCGGGTTCACACTCGACGACACCCTCCTGAAACGAGCCGGGCTCGACTACCACGAACATGCAACCGTGGTCGTACACCGATCGCTCGACGAGGCTGCTGCCGCGCTCCCCGGCCGGTGGTGGGGCTTCTCTTCGAGGGCCACGACCCGCTACGCCGACGCGCCGATCAACCGCACCGACGTCCTCGCATTCGGCGCCGAGCGAGCCGGATTCGACCGCGACGCGCTCGATCACATCGGCGCCGACCGGATGCTCACGATCCCGATGCTGGCCCCGAGCCGAAGTCTCAACCTCGCCAATGCCGTGAGCGTCGTCGTCTACGACGCCTGGCGTCGCCACGGGTTTGCGGGGGCGGCCGAACCGACGGGGGGCTTGACATCGGAATCGTTCACCGGGCCGTTGTTCGACCCGTAGGGTCAACGACATCTACGTTGCAGCGATGGCCGACGACCAGACGTTCCACGACCTCATCGAGGGCTACTGCCGAGCACTGAGCATCCGGGCAGGCGACACGATCGAGATCTGCGTCTCCACCGTGGCCGACCGCTACGGCCTGACCATCGAACGATGGGGAGCCGAACGCGAACACGTGTGGTCGGCATCGGGCCTGCCCGGCACCCACCACGATCTTCCGGCCGACGCCGACGCACAGGGCTGCGGCTGGCCCGTGTCGGTCGAGGTCCCGACCGACACATCGTGGCGTTCGGGCTTCTACCTCATCACCCTCACCGCCGAGGAAGGCCCCACCGATCGACGGATCGCTCACGCCGGTGTGGTCATCCGGGCCGACGACCGCCGTCGACCAGCGATGCTCGTGCTCGCCACCAACACCTGGAACGCGTACAACACCTGGGGCGGACAGAGTCTCTACACCGGGGGCAGGCAGGTGTCGTTTCACCGCCCCTTTGCCCGCGGCATGCTCGATCGACCCGAGGTCGACCGCGACGATCGCAAGGCCCGACCCGTTCACACCGGCGAGGAACCCGACGCCGACGGCCTGATCTTCCAGGCGTACCGCACCGAACGGAACTATCCGTCGGCGATCGGCTCCACCGGCTGGTTCACCTACGAACGCCGCTTCGTCGAGTGGGCCGAACGCGACGGCCACGCCTTCGACTACGCAATCTCGTCAGACCTCGAGCGCGACCCTGCCATCCTCGACGGCTACGACCTGGTCCTCAGCGTCGGCCACGACGAGTACTGGTCGGCCGGCCAGCGCGACGCCGTCGAACGCCACGTCGCCAACGGTGGTCATTTCGCGTCGTTCTCGGGCAACACGATGTTTTGGCAGGTCCGGCTCGACGAGGGTGCCAACAGCGGTTTGACGATGATCGGCCACAAGTACTCCGCTCACGAGACCGACCCGATCGCGACAACCGACCCCACCGGCATCACCGGCATGTGGGCCGACCCGCTCGTTCAGCGACCGGAATGGTCGTTCCTCGGCGCCGGATCGGCGTTCGGTCTCTACCACCGCTTCGGAAACGCCACCGCTCGCGGCGTCGGTGGGTTCATTGCGTACCGACCCGACCACTGGCTGCTCGACGGCACTGGACTCGGCTACGGCGATGTCCTCGGCCGAGATGCCGGCGTCGTCGGGTACGAGACGGTCGGGCTACCGATCCAGATCGACGACTTCGGCCTGCCAGTACCTCGGAGCGACACCGACGTCCCGGCAGAACTCGAGATCGTCGGTCTGGTACCGGCCAGCAACCTCGGCGTCGGCGACTACCCGAAATCGATCGCTGCACTGTCGGACCAAGGCGATCTCGAGTTTGTCGCCGACCGCATCCACGGCGGCGTGACCGACGAGAACATGGCAAAGGCCAGGCACGGCAATGCGGCCATGCTCACCTGTCGTCCCTTTGCCACCGGTGGAGAGGTCGTGACCGTCGGGTCGACCGACTGGGCGTTCGGGCTCGGTGACCCCCAGGTTGCGCGGGTGACGACGAATGTCTTGCGTCGGTTCGTCAGCCACGAGCGCTCGGTGCCGGATCCACGCTGAGGCTCCGCTGATCACCGTTCCGACGGAATCACCCAACCGGGGGCTCGATGGCGGTGAGAGCCGAGAACCGAGCAAGATCGACATTGCCGCCGCTGAGCGTGACACCCACACGTTGTCCGGCGAGTTCGAGGCGTCCGCTGAGCACGGCCGCCAACGCCGACGCTCCGGACGGCTCGAGGACGATGTTGAGTCGCTCGAACGCAAAGCGCATCGCAGCAACGATTTCTTCATCGCTGACCAGCGCAATCTCGTCGACCCGCTCCCGCATGACCGCAAACGTCTTGTCACCACACGACATGGTCTGCTGCCCATCGGCAATCGTCACCGGTGTTTCGGGAAGCGCCACTCGTTCCCCCGCCGCCAACGACTGCTCGACATCGTTGCCGGCAGCCGGCTCGACACCGATCACCCGCACGTCGCCGAGCGCCTTTGCCACCGTCGCACAACCGGAGATGAGCCCACCGCCGCCGACGCACACGACGAGGGTGTCGACCGCTTCGGTGGCGAACAGCTCGCGAGCGAGGGTTCCCTGACCGGCCATGACCGCCCATGCGTCGAAGGGAGGAATCAGGGTCAGGCCGCGCTCGGCAGCGATGGCGTCGCCGATCGCTTCCCGGGACTCCGTGTAGCGGTCATAGCCGACGATTTCGGCGCCGTACCCCGACGCAGCGGCTCGCTTTGCGGCTGGCGCATCGTGGGGCATCACGATCACCGCCGGCACATCATGCAGCGCAGCGGCCAACGCCAGGGCCTGGCCGTGATTGCCCGAGGAGAACGTGACCACCCCGGCGGCACGCTCTGCGGGCGGCAGTGACGCCACCGCGTTGTATGCGCCCCGAAACTTGAACGAGCCGGTGCGCTGAAAACATTCGGCCTTGAGTCGAACGCGCCCTCCAACGCGATCGTCGAGCGTGCGGCTGGTCACGTCGGGGGTCACGTGGGCCACGCCGGCGAGCCGCCGAACCGCCGCGTCGACGTCGTCGAGGTCGAGCTCATTGTCGGTCATGTCCTGACCGTAACCGGCACACTGTCACTGCCGTTACGAGATGCAGCTCGTACTGTGGACCTCATGGCGCACCAGATCCTCGTGCTGAACGGTCCGAACCTGAATCTTCTGGGTGCACGCGAGCCCGAGGTCTACGGCTCCGACACACTCGACGACATCATCGCCAACCTCACCACCGTTGCCCACGAGCGCAATGCCGAGATCCGCCACGTGCAGTCGAACCACGAGGGTGGATTGATCGATGCGCTCCACGACGCTCGCACCTGGGCCGACGCAGTGATTTTCAATCCAGGGGCCTTCACCCACTACTCGATTGCGCTGCGAGATGCCGTGGTCGCCACGGAGCTCCCGGTCGTCGAGACGCACCTGAGCAATGTCCACGCACGAGAGGCGTTTCGACATCACAGCGTGATCAGTGCCGTGTGTCTCGGGGTGGTCCTGGGCTTCGGTGCCAACAGCTACCTCGCTGCCCTCGACGCAGTGATCCGGCACCTCGAGGCCTGAGAGCACCGACCGTTCCTCCCGGCCACCGGCGCGGGCGGTCCTGGTTGCAACTCAGCGGAACAGTCGATGTTCGACAAGCGCGGCCACCACGTCGACAGCAGAACCGGTCTCGTCTGCGATCTGTTGCTCGCGCCCCAATCGGGCTGCAGTGGGGAGCGCATGGACCAGTCCGACGACGGCGAAGGCAAACCCGACCGCGTACGGCCACAACGACCCACTCAGAACGGTCAACCCGAACCCGACGAGCGCCGACGCCACCGCGGTCACGAATTGCAACATCGTGGCGCGGGGAAACGAATGGGCGAAGGCGCGCGCGGAGCGGTGACTGACCCGCACTGCAAGCGTGCGGGCGACCATCAGGGAGACCACCCCGACCGCAGCGGCGAACGCCACCGACATCCCGACCGACCGACCCCGATCGAGCTCGGCAACGACCACGATCGCAACCGCCCATACCGGCACGATCGCAACGGCGACGTAGAGCGACAACATTCGCAGGGCGACCAGTGCGCTCGGCTGGGTGGCCATCGAACGCATGCCGATGAACGGGACGAACATCTTCGGCAACAGGCCGATGACAGGGCGCCAGCCGGGATCGGGACGCGGCGTGCTCACACGAGTTCGATACCGGCAGCAGCCATCTCTTCCAGTGCTGCGTCGGTGGTGTCGGGTGCGACTCCTGCACAATGGGCCAACAACACGCGGGTGTCGAAGCCGTGCGCCTTCGCGTCGCACGCGGTTGCTCGCACGCAATGATCGGTGGCGATCCCCACGACGTCGACGTCGGTGACGCCACGCTCCCGAAGCCACGGGCCGAGCAGCACCGACTCGTCACTGGCAGCGCCACCGTCGAATCCGGTGTAGCTGGCCGTCGAACGACCCTTCAGAAACACCTCGTCGATGGCGATCTTCATGTCCTGATGAAAGTCGGCACCACTGGTGTGGGCACCGCAGTGCACCGGCCACGTATCGACGAAATTCGGCTCCTCGTCACCCGTGGCCCAGTGGTCACCGGGATCGACGTGCCAGTCCTTGGTCGCCACTACGAGGGCATAGTCACCGCCGGCCCGATCGAGGCCGACCCATCCGGTGATCGACCGGGCGACGGCGGCGCCTCCGTCGACCCCCATGGCGCCACCCTCACAGAAGTCGTTCTGTACGTCGACGACAACCAGCGCCGCCCTGCGTGTCGTGGTCACTGGGCTCCTCCGGCAGCGGGTACCGGCGTGGACAGCGGCTCCTCGACCCCTTCCCAGATGGTGGGAATCGCCGGCGAGTGGGTCGGCCACGGCGTGCGGTCGGCATCTCGGAGCCGGCTGCGTCGCTCGTTGCATCGCTGGCGCGCCTCTGTGGGATTGGTGAGATCGGCGACGATCTGGCCGTCGCGCACGAGCGGTACCTGCGGATTCATCGTGTCGTCGTGCAGTTCGACCGGGAGCACCGAGAGGATTTCGCCGGTGAAGCGGCCATCGGCATCGACCGTTCGGTGCACGTCCTTGCGACCTCCGAGGGTGCGTTTCCCCGGCGAGAGCTTGCCCACCGCACGCAGTTCGGCGTCGGGAGCGTCGGAGTCGGCGATCGACACGAGTTTGTAGACCAACTGTGCCGTCGGATGGCCAGAACCGGTGACAAGACTCGTGCCCACGAGATAGGCGTCGATCGGTGCATCGGCTGCTTCGAGTTGGGCGACCTTGAACTCGTCGAGATCACTCGACACCACGATCCGACAGTCGGTTGCCCCGAGGCTGTCGAGCAGATTGCGGGCGGCTCGGCTGTCTTCTTCGAGTTGACCGCTGTCGATACGGATCGCACCGATGTCGGAGCCGACGACGTCCACGGCCCGCCGGATCCCTTCCATGACGTCGAAGGTGTCGACCAGGTAGGTGGATCCGATGCCGAGGGTTTCACGCTGCGCCTCGAAGGCCGCTTCTTCGCTCCCATGGGCGAGGACGAAGGCGTGTGCCGTGGTGCCACCGGTCGGAATGCCGTGACGACGACCGGCCTCGAGGTTGGAGGTCGTGTCGAAGCCACCGACGAACCCGGCCCGAGCTGCCGCAACTGCCGACTCCGGATCGGTACGACGGCTCCCACCCTCGATGAGCAGGCGACCCCCGGCAGCATCGGCCATACGAGCCGCAGCACTGGCGACGGCGCAGTCGTGATTGAGAACCGAGAGCATCACCGTCTCGAGCACGACACATTCCGCAAACGTGCCGGTGACGGTCAGCACGGGTGAGTACGGAAAGAACAGCTCCCCCTCGGCATAGCCGGTGATATCACCGTGAAACGCGTAGGAACGAAGCCACTCGACCATCTCACCGTCCTGCACGATGCCCGCATCGAGCAGATACCGGACGATGTCGTCGTCGAACCGGAACCGGCTCACGGCATCGAGCACCCGGTCGATCCCGGCAACGACGCCGTAGGCCCGGTTGGGCGGCAATCGGCGGGCGAACACTTCGAAGACCGCCCGCCGATGCGCCACGCCGGAACGCAGGGCCGAGGCAACCATCGTGAGTTCGTAGTGATCGGTCAGCAACGCCGACGACGGCCGTTTCACGCTCATCACGCTAGCGGCAGGGTTCGGACAGGCCCCCGTCGCTGCGCGGGTCACCCACCGCCTCCTCCGTCGGATTCTCGGTACCGCCGATACGTTTCTCCACACGATGACAAGTCCGTTTCAGATCATGCACTCGATGACGTCGGACCGGTCGGCGCTCGACGGCAAAGCCATCACCAAGCAGACGCGGGCGCGTGTGTTCGGGTTCGCAAGGCCGTATCGGGGAGCGATCCTCGGGTTCCTCGGCACGATCATCGCCTCGACGTTCCTCGGGTTGTTGCCCCCACTGCTGATCCGAGAGGTGTTCGACGACGCCATCGTCAACGGCGACGGCGGTTACATCAACATCCTTTTCCTCTTCATGATTGCCGCCGCACTCGGCGAGGCGATCCTTGGCCTCGTCGAGCGCTACCTGTCGAGCCGAATCGGTGAGGGCCTGATCTACGACCTGCGGGTCAAACTCTTCGACCACGTCCAGCGCATGCCGCTTGCGTTCTTCACCCGAACCCAGACCGGAACGCTCATCAGTCGCCTCAACAACGACGTGATCGGCGCTCAGCGGGCCTTCACCGGCACACTCGGAACGGTCGTCGGCAACGTCATTGCACTCACCGGCACCCTGATCGCGATGTTGTTGCTCGAGTGGAAGCTCACCCTGCTCGCCATCGTGATCCTGCCCTTCTTCGTACTTCCGGCGCGACGAGTCGGAGCCGGATTGAGCGACATCACTCGCGAAGGCATGAACGTCAATGCCTCGATGAACAACACGATGACGGAACGCTTCAACGTCGCGGGCGCCTTGCTCGTCAAGCTGTTCGGTCGACACCAGGCGGAGGCCGACGACTTCGGCGAACGAGCCGGCCGGGTGCGAGACATCGGTGTTCGCTCGGCGATGTACTCGCGGGTCTTCCTCACCGCCCTCACCCTCGTGGGCGCCATCGGTACGGCGCTCGTGTACTGGTGGGGTGGACACCAGGTGATCGACGGCGCCATCACCCCCGGTACCCTCGTTGCGCTCGGCCTGTACACCGTGCGCATCTATATGCCGCTCACCTCGCTGTCGAACGCGCGGGTCGACGTCATGCAGGCGTTCGTGTCCTTCGAGCGGGTGTTCGAGGTCCTCGACACTCCCAATGTCATCCAGGACGCCGACGATGCGATCGAACTTCCCCGTCCGGCACGAGGCGAAATCCACTTCCGAGACGTCACCTTCCGGTACCCCGACCCTGCCGCGGGAACGCCTGCCTCGCTCGGCGGCGGCGAGCAGACCGGCTCACCCGACGACGTGTTGCGCGGACTCGACGTCGCCGTCGCCCCCGGCCACATGGTCGCCGTCGTCGGCCCGTCGGGGAGCGGCAAGACGACGATGACATCGCTGGTCCCTCGGCTCTACGACGTCACGAGTGGGTCGATCACGATCGACGGGCACGACATCCGCTCGGTCACACAGGACTCGCTGCGCCAGACGATCGGCGTCGTCAGCCAAGATCCTCATCTGTTCCACGAGTCGGTCGGAGCCAACCTCCGCTACGCCCGACCGGACGCAACCGACGACGAACTCGTCGACGCGTGCCGGGCGGCACGAATCCACGACGTCATTGCAGAACTCCCCGACGGCTACGACACGGTCGTCGGTGAGCGGGGCTACCGACTTTCCGGTGGGGAGAAGCAACGCCTCGCCATCGCTCGCATGTTGTTGAAAGACCCAGCCATCGTGATCCTCGACGAAGCGACCAGCCATCTCGACACCGAGAACGAGGCCCACGTCCAAGAGGCCCTGGCTCGCGCCCTCGAGGGACGGACCTCACTCGTCATTGCCCATCGGCTGTCAACCATCACCGACGCCGATCAGATCCTCGTCCTCGACGACGGCCGGATCGTCGAACGCGGCACCCACGAGGAACTGCGCCATTCGGGTGGTCTCTACGAAGAACTGTACGAAACGCTCGTACGGGCCGAGGTCGGGTGACGCCGAGCTCGACACCTAGCGCAGCTGGGGCGAACGGCGCCCGGTGACACCCGGTGCATGGGCCAGGAACGGACTGCGCATCAGCACCAGCGCAGCCAACGCCGACCCGGCGACCACCACATACATGCTGTCGTAGCCGAACGCATCGGCCACGAACCCGAGGGCGAGGGTACCGAGCGCATTGGCAAGGTCGCCGAAGGTCGTGACCGTCGCAACCGCTCGGGACCGTTCCGCATCCGACGCGGAATCGACGGCGATGAGAATCATCAGTGGCACGTTCCAGGCGAGCCCGATTGCGAGGACCACGGCGGCGGCGTAGAGCCATGCCGTCGACGATGCCGTCGCCAACAGCAACGCACCGATGATCACCGTGCCGTGCGCAAACGTCGCAAGCCAGCGACGAGGGAAACGCACGAAGGCCAGTCCACTCACCGATCGCATCCCCATCACGACCACCGAGTAGGTCAGGAGCAACCAGCGGGCATCTTCGATGCCGAACTCCTCTCCGTAGTCGGCGATGAACGCGTTGAAGCCGAGGAACCCGACGAACACCAGCATGTTGACGACACCGACACGAGCGGCGACCGGGTGGAACAGGTCACTCACCTTGGCGGCGGGGACCGCATCGGGGGGACGGGTCTCGGGCAGCACACAGGCGACAACAGCGGTCGAGCCGCAGAACGCAGCGGCGAGGGCAAACGCCCAGGCGAAGCCGTGGGCCTGCATGACGATCTCGCCGAACACCTGGCCAACGGCAAAGCCGACGAGCACCACGGTCGAAAACAGCCCGAACACCCGGTCACGGTGCTCTGCGGGCGGAAGTTCGGTCGCCACGGTCGCTTGCGACAGGTACATCACCGAGCTTGCTGCGCCGGAGAACACTCGTACGACGAGCAGCACCCACAGCTCACCCGTGCCCGCCGCCGGCGTGTGGAGCAGCTGCGCCACCACCAAGGCCAGCGCACCACCGATCATCACCGGCCGACGACCGATCCGATCGAGCATGTAGCCACCGAACGGACGCACGACCAGCATGCCGATCGCCCACACACCGAAGGCAAGACCGATCTCGGCCGAGCCACCACCGAGCTCACGCTCCACCAGCCGCGGCAACACCGGGAAGGCCACCCCGGCAACGCCGAAGTAGAGCATCGTTGCTCCGAAGACCGCCAAGATGCGGGGCGTGTAGACCCGTTCGACGCTGGCAGGGGCGGTCACCGGGCGCAAGCTACTGCTCTCCCGTCACCGCACCTGCATCGCAGCCGACTAGACATCCCACGTGGCCTACGCCGGAACGTCACCCACCCCACTGCCGACGACATGGCGGTTTCGCGTCTTCGGGAAGATCTTCCGTTTCGTGAGTCGAGTTCTGAGCCGGCCCAGCAGTGAACGGCTCCCGAACCTCGATGACGGCCCGGTCGTGTTCGTTGCCAACCACACGAGCATGTCCGACGTCTTCTACGCGATCGCCACGCTGTCGGACTGGAAGTACCCGGCCCGCTGTCTGGTCCGCTACGCCTATTTCGCGAATCCCCTGATGGGAACATTTCTCCGCAACGTCGACTGCGTTCCGGCCGGAGGTGGCGGTACCGACGCCGTCGCGGTGGCCGTGGAGACCCTCGACGCGGGGCGACCGGTTGCCGTCATGGTCGAGGGGAGGATCGTGCCACCCGAGGACCGGAGTCCCGACGGCATGGGGGATTTCCGTGACGGCTTCGTCGCCATTGCGCGCAAGGCCGATGCCCGGGTGCTCCCGATCGTGATCACCAACGCCGATCACGTGTGGGGCAGTCGCGCCAAGCTTCCGACCCTTCGGCTGCGCAACCGGCCCGAGGTCGAGGTCCGGGTGGGAACACCGTTTTCCGTCGACGGTTTGGTCGACAGCGAGGCGATCGCCGCGGCCCGCAGCCAGATGGCAGCAATGCTCGCTCGCCCCTAACGTCGGTGGCCATGGCCAGGGGGACAACACCGAACCAACTCCTCATCGTCTCCGACGAGGAGCGCCGCAACGACTGGCTGCGCGGCAAGGTCGATCTTCCTGCCCACCAGCGGCTGATGGACGACGGCATGACCTTCAACCGCTACTACACCCACGCATCGCCGTGTTCACCGAGCCGGGCATCGCTGTACACCGGCAGGTACCTCGCCGAGCATGGCGTGGTCGACAACGTCTCGTTTCCGACCCATACGGCGCTCGATCCGACCATTCCGACCATCGGATCGCTGCTGGGCGAACAGGGGTACTACTCGGCCTACCTCGGGAAGTTCCACCTCAGCCACGACGAGATCCCCGACATGGAGGCGTTCGGCTATCACGACTTCACGGGGAACGACATGCACTACACGGGGTCGGCGTGGAGTGGTCGCTACTTCGACCCGATCATCGCCGGCGATGCCATCACGTGGCTCCGCGAGCACGGCACCCGCGACGAACCCTGGCATCTCACCGTGGCGCTGGTGAACCCGCACGACATCATGTGGTTCCCCATCGATCATCCGTCGTTTCAAGCTCAGCATCCCGACATGAAGAAGGTGTTCGACTTCATGCGGGAACTGCGCCTCGACGGGGTACCGGTCGAACCGATGTCGGAGGACTACGACGAAGTGTTCGAGGCACTTCCCGAGAACTTCCACGACGATCTGCACACCAAGCCCGAGATCCAGCGGGCCTGGCGCCAGGTGCGAAACACCGAGCACATGGTGGGACATCTCGATCTCGACGACGAGCGCTCGTGGCTGCGGCAGCTCGACTACTACGCCTATCTGCACCGAGAACTCGACCGGAATCTGCAGGGCATTCTCGACGTGCTCGACGAACTCGGCATCTATGACGACACCGTCATCGCGTACACGTCCGACCATGGCGATGCCTGCGGAAGTCACGGCCTGCGCGCGAAATTGCCGTGTGTGTACGAAGAGGTGATGGGGGTTCCCCTGATCATGAAGGTGCCGGGCATGACCCGACCGGGCACCGAGACCGATGCGCTCGCCACCCATGTCGATCTGGCCACCACCCTGTGCGCACTGGGTGGAGTCGACATCGGATCGGTACCCACGCTGTCGGGGGTTGATCTCTCGCCTGCCTTGGCCGATCCCTCGGCATCACCGCGGGAGTATGTGTTCTTCGCACAGGACTCGGCTCAGTCGGGCCTGCTGTCCAACACCCGGTACGCCGTTCGGGGGTTCTTCGACGGCGAGACCAAGTACGCCCGCTACTACGGCATCGGCGGCGGTGTCGCACGAGACGGCACTGTGGACCGGCGGCCGAAATTGTTCGGCGAAGATGCCGCCTTCGAAGACCACGACCACGAGTGGTACGAGCCACGCCATGACCCGCACGAGTTGGTCAACCTCGCCATCGACACCGGGCGGCGCTCCCAGCTGCGAGCGCACTTCGATCGACTGCTCGAGATCGAGCACGACGAACTCGGCACCCTCGCCGGTCACGGGGGTCAGCGGTGACAGCACCACAGAGGGGCAGGAACCGACGATGAGCATCTGGTCGACGGAAGCACCCGTTCCCATCGTCTTTCTGCACGGGTGGGCAACCTCCACCCAGATGACGTGGATCGAACCCGGCTGGTTCGAGCTCGTGAAGGAGGGAGGCCGTCGTCCGCTCGGATACGACCTCTTGGGTCACGGCGAGGCCGACAAACCCGACGAGGTCGAGGCCTACCGCGACCTCGTGACCCCGGTCGTCGATCAACTGCCGTTCGGGGTCGACGACGGTCGTCAGATCGACATCGTCGGGTACTCGCTCGGCGCTCGCACCGCGCTCGACCTGACGCTGCGCCATCCGCAGCTCGTCCGGCGGCTCGTGCTGAGCGGTGTGGGCCGCAACCTGATCGAGGGTTCGGCGCTGGGCGACGGGTCCGACCGGGCCGGTGCCGACTATCGCTTCGAAGGGCTGCTTCGCAGCGCCGGTGAGGAGGCGGCCGCCGTGTTGCAGAAGGTCGGGGAGGCTCAATCAGCCCGCGCCGATCGCTACTTCACCGCTGAACAACTCGCCACCGTGACGCAACCGGTCTTGCTGGTCATCGGCTCCGAGGACTTCGCCGGTCCGCCTGAGCCACTGGCCGAACTCCTGCCCGACGTCGAGGTGAAGATCCTGCCGGGGGTCGACCATTTCTCGCTGCCCAAACAGTTCGGATTCATCGACGCTGCCCTCGAGTTCCTCGACTGCGTTCCCAGCTGGTGAAGGCTGTCGGGGCTCGGTTCAGGCGAACATCACCTCGCAGCCTGTTCCGGCAAGAACAGCGTCGACACGGCTACGAGCGTCGCTGGGCAGGGCCGCATAGTCGGCTCGTAGCCACTCGAGGCACTTCCCCTGGTACTTGAACGGACCTTGGCGGTAGGTACGACCATCGATCTCGCAGACCACTTCGTCCCCACCGGTCAGCAACGCCTCGGCATTGGCCACCATGAACGGGGCGTATGACCGCCCGGCCTCGGCGAGCAGGCGTCTCGTTCCCTCGGGCAGATCGCCGAGGTCGATCCAGCCTTGGTCACCCTCGACCGGCAACCAGCTGCTGTCGTCGAGGCGATCGACCCAGGTGATCACCTTCGGTGCCCGTCTCGCCGCGATCGCCGTCGGGGTCGGATCCCACTTCACGAGCTGGGTCAGTTGCCCGAAGATGCCGAAATCTCCGCGGCCGGGCCGATCGCCGAGCAGAAAGTCGCTGGTGGAGAACAGCGCAGTCAATGCGTCGAGCACCCGCTCATAGGACGCTTCGATGATGGGCGCGTTGAGGTCGGTCGACCCCACGAGTTCGCGACGGCCGATCTGGCGCTGCGTGATGATGTCGTACATCTGTTGCGCCCGATCGCTGTCCAGGTCGAGCCGTCGCGACGTCGGGAGGAGGTGGCCCGCCTTGTCGATGTCGTCGTCGTACGCCCAGCGGTAGTGGTACATCGCCTTGGTGAGCCACTCGTCACCGAAGTCTTCGAGCAGCCCATCGATGAACGCCAGTGCCGGGTCCGTCGGCACGACGCTGCGACCGTCGTACTCGCGTTCGAGCCGCATGATCTGCGGTGACGAATCGACCGTCGCTTCGCCGTGTGAGCCGTCGGCGTTCGGGTACACGATGACCGGGATGATCGGAACCGGTGCCGTTGGAAGGTCGTCCCACTTCGAGTCACGCAACACCCATCGAAAGGGGATGTGTCGGTAGCGAAGGATGGCGCGCATCTTGAGGCTGTACGGCGAGCCGTAGGCCCCGCACAGCACGAGGGGACGATCGATCATGGATTCCCTTCTTCCTGTTTGCGTCGTTGCACCCGACGAAATGACTCGAACCGCTCCACGAACTCGTCTTCTTGACCCTGGGTCCATTCGACCGGGTCCCAACTCGGGAGTTCGCGGCAGCGCTCGCCGTAGGCGTTCCACGATGGAGGTATCGGTGCCGCAAGCCCGAGGCGCTGCAGGCCGTGGAGACGAACGTGAATCGGCAGTGCGACTGCGTCTGCGATCGTCGGCTCGTTGCCGGCCAGCCATCCTGTCGGCGTCGCCCAATCACCCATCGTCTCGAGGGCATCGATGAGCCGCTGGCCTGCCCGCTCGATGCGCACCGGGTCGACGCCGTAATAGACGCCGATCATGGGCCGGAAGGCGTGCTCGTCGATCCAGGCGACGCGCTGACGGACCAGCTCGCGCGCCGACGGGTCGGCCGGCAGCAGACTCGGTGCGTCGATCCGTTCCTCCAGCCACTCGAGCACCGGAATCGAGTCGGCCCGGTAGTCCTGACCGACACGAACCATCGGCACTTCGAGCTTCGGGCTGTGGTCGAGGAACTCCTGCGGGACGACGAAATCGGGGGGCCGGGCCGCCGAGGGTGGCACCGGCACAAGGGTGTGCTCGATCCCTCGTTGATGCAGTGCCCACTCGACTCGGGTCGAGAACGGGCAGATCCAGTGACCGAACAACGCCACGTCGCTGCTCATGCGATCAGACACTCGCATCCGGTACCGGCGAGGTAGCCGTCGACTCGAGCTCGGTCGCTCTCGCTCAATGCGTGGTACTCGTCACGGATCCAGTCGAGGCATTTGCCCTGGTACCGAAAGGGCGGTTGACGGTACTGGCCGCCCTCCATGTCGCACACGACCTCGTCGGCACCCGACGCAAGTGCTTCGGCGTTTGCGACCATGAACGGCGCATAGGTTCGGCCCGCCTCCTCGAACAGGGCCCGGGTCGTGGCTGCGACCTGCTCGAGGTCGAGCCAGCCCCTCTCGTCGTCATCGACCGGCCACCAGGAGAGGTCGTCGAGCCACTGGACCCACATGAGCGCGCGGGGGGCGCGTTCCACCGCCACGGCCGCCGGGGTCGGATCCCACCACAGCAGGGGGGTCAGTTGACCGAACAGGGCGAAGTCGGCACGGCCTGGTCGATCGCCGAACAGGAATGTCTGCTCGGCCAAGTGGGCCTGAAGCGCGTCGAGTGTGCGCTCATAGGATCGCTCGATCACCGCCGCATTCGCGTCGGTCGAGCCGACGAGTGCTCGGCGGCCGACCTGCCGGTCGATGATCATGTCGTGGGCGGCGGCCGCTCGCTCGTCGGGCAACTGCAGCGACGCGTCGAGTGGGAGCAACCGACCCGACTTCTCGGTGTCCTCCGCGTTTGCCCACCGGTAGTGATACATCGCCTTGGTGAGCCACTCGTCGGCAACGTCCTCGAGCACGAAGTCCAGGAACGCCGTGGCCGGATCCGTCGGGACGATGCTGCGACCGACGTACTCGGCTTCGAGCTTGGTGATCTGCGGGGAGGAATCAACCATCACGTCTCGGTAGCTGCCGTCGTCATTGCGCCAGCCGATGACCGGAATGACCGGCACCGGGCCGGGTGGCATGTCGTCACCCTTCATGCCTCGGACCACCCATTGATGTGGGATGTGGCGGTAGCGAAGGACGGCTCGCATCTTGCGGCTGTAGGGCGAGCTGTGGGCACCCCTGATCACGAGGTCCGGTCGCGCCAGCATAGTGCCGGGAAGTCTGGCACATTCTTGTTGGCGCAGGACTATGGGACGGAACCCGCGGGCTCGACCATCGCCCACATGGCGATGACCGTTGCAGCCGTTCCACAGCCGGCGGCGGTGAACATCGTCACGGCGAACCCGGCCTCGATGTAGAGGAGGGTTGCGAGAGGGGTGATCAGCGCCCGAACCAGGGTTGTCACCAGCACGGCACGGCCGACCATCTGGGCTCGTGCCCCCGGGTCGAGTTCCGACAGCAACGGGATGGCCGACACGATCCCGTACTCGAACCCCAGGAAGGCAACGGCGAGAACAGCCAGACCGAGACCGAGGGGAGGGGCGTCGACCGCACCGAGGACTGCGATCATCAGCGTCATCAGCAACGAGCCACCGATGATCGACCGCCGCTTCCCGACCCGGTCGGTGAGCCGACTCGAGCCGAGGGTCGCAACCACTTCCACTGCGCCGACGGCCAGGACAGCCAGACCGATCTCGGCGGTGTCGAGGCCGTACACGTCCTCGAGCCACAGGCCATGGGTCAGGAACAAGAATTGGGCTGACGCCGTGAGTGCGCCATTCGTGACCAGGGCGGCCACGGCCGGGCGGGTCATCCGCGGCTTGCGAGTCGGCGCAGAGACCACCCGCTCCTGACGCGATGCGCGTTGCAGGATGGTGACACCGACCACGAGCAACAGCACGCCGAGGACGGCCTGCGGAGCCCACCAGGCAACACCATCGATGAGCAGGCCGACCAGAGGAAGACCGACCAGCGCCGCACCACCCCACGTGAGCTCCACCAGTCCGGTGGCCCGCCCTCGTCGTTCGTAGGTGACGACCGAACCGACCCATGCATTGAGCGCCACCTGATTGGCGGTGCGCCCAATGCCGAGGATCACGAACCCGACGACGAGGCCGGGAGCACCGAGCGTTGCGATCAGCAGGCCGGTACCGGCGACGAGCCCGCAGACCCCCATGACCCGGATGGCGCCCCACCGATCACTCCATCGACCCATGAGCGGTGCGCTCAACGCTGTGAGTTCACGGGCACTGAGCACAGCACTTGTTGCCCCGACGCTCAGACCCGTCCCGCGAGCGAACGCCGGAAGGAAGGTGTAGCCCATCCGCATCGCCACGTTCACTGCGAACCGGCTTGCAACGAGCGCCGGGAGCGCCCGCCGCACCTCAGGGCGGAAGTCGCTCATCGCCGAACCGTCACCGACGGACGACACGATGTGTCGGCTGCAGTCGCAACGCGAGCGGGAGCCGGGTCGCGACCGACACCGCTGCACGTCATCCGATGCTCCCCGGGTTGCCTACCCCTGAACGGGCGTCCAGTATGCATGCGATGACTGCCCCCCGGACCAGATTGCAGCGACCGAACGGGTACGACCCCGAGCCGTTCGACGTGCCGCCGATCTTCCAGTCGCCGTCGCGTCCGGGCGCCATGGTCACATGGTTCGTCACAGCGTTCCTGTGGCCCCAATCGCTGCTGTGGATCGGCATCGGTGCACTGACGTACCACGTCTTCACCCCAGGCCTCGACCGCTTCGCGACGCTCGGTATCGACGACGTGTCGATCCTGTGGGCCCGAAACGTCACCTTGATGCTGGTGGTCATCGGCGGTCAGCACTACTGGCTCCACATCCGGCGGGGCCAGGGGATGGAGTTCAAATACGAAGGCCGATGGCTTGCCAAGAACCGCAAGAGTTTCACGTTCGACGACCAGACCCGAGACAACATGTTCTGGACGCTCGTCAGTGGCGGCGGCATCGCTGCGCTCTACGAGAGCATCATGTTCGGTCTGTACGCCGACGAAACGATCGGCCAACTCGACGCGCTGTGGGCGATCGCCCTGATGACGATCGCCGTCTTCTTCATCGAGGGCGTCCACTTCTACGCGAACCATCGACTGCTGCATGTCGACCCCCTCTACCGCTGGTTCCACGCTCTCCATCACCGCAACGTCAATACGGGGCCGTGGACAGGCATCTCGATGCACCCCGGCGAACACCTCCTCTACCTGTCGTTGCCCTTCGTGTTCCTCGTCATCCCCGGCTCGCCCTTCCTCGTCACCTTCAGCCTCGTCTACCTCATGCTCTCACCGTCGCCGTCGCACTCCGGCTTTCACCGGTTCCGCATCGGCAAACACCACACCGTTCACGGCGGCGACCTCTTCCACAACCTCCATCATCGGTACTTCGAGGTGAACTACGGGATGCTGCTCCTGCCGATGGACAAGTGGTTCGGCACGTTCCACGACGGGAGCCTCGAAGCCCACGAGACGATGAAGAACCGGCGACGGGCCACTCCCGATTCGGACGACACCGGCGAGGTGATCGCCGGTGCTTGAGCAGGGCATCGACCCCGACGAGGAGCGAATCCGAATCGAACTTGCCGCCGCCTTCCGTCTCGCCGTGCACGAGGGGTGGCACGAGAGCGTTGCCAACCACTTCAGCGCCGCCGTGTCCGACGATGGACGAACATTTCTCATGAATCCGCGTTGGAAGCATTTCGGCGAGATTCGGGCGTCCAAACTCCTGCTGCTCGACGCCGACGATGCCTCGGTGATGGACGGACCGGACGCTCCGGATCCGTCGGCGTGGGCCATCCACGGCCAGATTCACGCCGCAACACCCCGGGCTCGAGTCCTTCTCCATCTCCACCCGCCATACGCCACAGCGATTGCGTCGCTCGCCGATCCGACAATCCTCCCCATCGATCAGAACACGGCACGCTTCTTTGGGGAGGTTGCCTACGACCTCGAGTTCGGCGGGATCGCCGACGACACCGACGAGGGCCGCCGTCTCGCCGGCGTCCTCGGCGACAAAAGCGTGTTGATGATGGGCAATCACGGTGTGACCACTGTCGGTCGAACCATGGCCGAAGCGTTCGAGTCGATGTACTACCTCGAGCGGGCCTGTCAGAACCTCGTGCTCGCCTACTCCACCGGCCAACCTCTGCGCCTGCTCGACGACGAACTGGCCACCAAGGTCGCCACGGGTTGGAAGCGCTTCAGTGGGCTCGGAGACGCACACTTCGCCCAGCGCATGGCCCAGCTCGATCGCACCGAACCGGACTACCGGACGTGAGTGTCGGCCACGCCGACTGACGCTCGGACCACTCGATGGCGCTCCTCCTCGCACTCCTGTGCACGTTCTCGATCGGGACCGGTGAACATCTGGCCGCCGGTGCCACCAAGTCGACCCGATCGCACGAGGTCACGTCGGGCATGTTCGCGTCAGGGGCCATCCTCACCGCCGTGCTCGCACTCGCCTGGCCGGGAGAACCAAGCGTGCGAGATCTCATGTTCGGCGCGCTTGCCGGCGCAGCCAATGGAGTCGGCATCTTGCTCCTCTACTACGCCTACTCGCGCGGGAGTCTCCGTTCGGCGGCACCGACAGCGGGGGTCGTCATGTCAGCGGTTCCGGTGCTGTGGAACCTCACCGTTGGGTCGGTACCGGGGACTGTCGTGTGGGTGGGGATTGCGCTCGGTCTGGCCGCAATCGGATTCACCTCCTACCAACCCGAGGACGGCGCCGACGATCGGTACACCGTCAGCATTGCCGTTGTGGCTGGCGTCGTATTCGGCATCTTGCTGATCCTTCTGGCCGAGATCGGGAACGACGCCGGAGGTTCACCGTTGTTCGTCCAACGCCTGGTCGGGCTCGTGATCGCCGTCACGGTCACCCGTCTGACCGGGCCCCGAATCTTCCCGGCACGCCGACAAGATCGGTGGACCTCGTTCACCGTCGGTATGTTCGCCACCACAGCCATCATCCTCTTCGTCCTCGCGATCCATGCCGGTGGGAATCTCGCCGTCGTCAGTGTCATGGGTTCGCAGTATCCGGCGGTCGCCGTCCTGCTCGGCGTGCTCGTCCACCGGCAACCTCTGCGATGGTGGCAGGGTGTCGGGCTCGCACTGGCGAGCGTGGCAGTGGCGCTGATCACCGTCGGCTGAGGAATACTGGGATCATGAACATCCGACCGAAACTCACCGGGTCACCGCTGGCCTACACGCTGTTCAGGGTCGAGGGACTCGGCGACGAGTATCAGTCGTGGGGGAAAGCCCTGTGGTCCGACGACCGGACGGTTGCTGCAACATGGAAGGAGCTGGTGTTCCTTCGCAGTTCGGTCGTGAACGCCTGCCCCACTTGACTCGACAGTCATGTTGTCTCGGCGAGGCAACGAGGAGTGAGCGACGAAAAGATCAACGCCGTGCAGGCACCGGACACCTGGGCCGACATCTTCGACGACAAAGAACGGGCCGTACTCGAGTTGGCCGACGCAGTGTCGGGAGACTCCTCGGAGCTCCCCCCGCTGCTGATCGAGGAACTGCGGTTTCATTTCGGCGAAGCGGAGTTGGCCGAACTGATCCTCGTCGCCGGTCAGGCCAACCTGAACAACCGTGTGGGCAACGCGGCCAAGCAACTCCTCGGCGAGTAGCCGAGCGTCATTTGGCTTCGGACCAACGGTCGATCACACACACGTCAGCAACGAAACGCACATCGGGCTGCGGTGACCAGTACCGCGCTGCCTCATGGACGGCCGACTCGACCATGACCGCAGCATCATCGGCATGCGCAATCGGCACGTGCACGAGGAGTTCGTCGTGGAGGCACAGTACGACCTCCGCCTCGAGCGGTCGGCCCCGACGACGCACCGTGATCGCCCAGACCTTGAAGAACTCGGCCGCCGCCCCCTGGATGAGGGCATTTCGTGCGAAGCGGCCACGTGCAGCTGCGGCCGACACCGCTCGGTCGATGTCGCCGTCGGTGTCACCGGTGACGCCCATTCGCACCCGGCGCCCGCCGACCGTGAAGACATCCTGTGAACGTCTGCCCAACTCTGCGCCGTGCTCGAGCAACTCCATGGCAACCGGATAGTTCGTCCTCAGCCCTGCCAGCGCACCGGCCGATGCGCCCGTGGTGGCGCCGTACATGGCCCCGAGCACCGCCACCTTGGCCATGTCTCGTTCGACGCCGAGGGCGTCGGCAACCGGTGCGTACAGGTCGTCCTGGTGGGTTGCGCGGATGAGACCGACATCGCCCGACACGGCAGCAAGCACTCGTGGCTCGATCTGGCCGAGATCGGCCCGAACCAGCGCAGAACCCGGCTCGGCAGCCACGAGGGGCCGCATCACCGCCGGCAGGTTGTGGAGACCGGCCGACGCCGTCATCCGGCCCGCCGCACCGTCCGACCCGGCCCACTCGCCGCGGAGTCGGCCCGCACGGACATGCTCGTCCAGCCAACGCCACCCGTAGGTGGTGGCGATGCGTTCGGCCCGGCGCCATGTGAGGAGTGCGTCGATCAGCGGCTCATCCGCACGCAGGGTTTCCATCCGCCATGCCCTGGTGTCGGGGAGGTCGAACCCCTCGCGACGGAGCATGGCCTTGACCTCCGCCGGATTCCGAAGGTTGACCTGCCGACGCGGTTCGAGGTGTCGCAGGACAAGGTCGTCGCGTTCGGCCCGACGAGCATCTTCGTCAGCCACGCTCGACGGACGCTCGCCCGCCGCCTCGGTGATGAGCCGGCGCGCCTCCGCCTCGTCGACGGGGAGACCGTGCGCGGTCATCTCTGCGCACAGCAACTCGGCGGCCGACTCCGACCGGGCGGTCGCCATCGCCCGTTCCGGTTCGGTTCGGCGGGCAAGAAGGCGTTCCTGTACGTGCATTGCCTCGAGGGCAAGAGCCGCCCATGCGGCAAGTCGATCGGGAGTCTCACGGAATCCGCCGTCGACCCACTCGGGACGCAGATGACCGTCGGGCCGCAGCGGCTGATCACGGTCACCTTCGTCGACGGCCCCGTCGAGCAGCCCCAACTGGCCCATCTGCGGCAGCGTGTCGAGGTCGAGTTCGTGGAGGGACGCCCACACGAGACCGAGCGGGGCTCGCCACCCACCATCGAGCAGCCGATGCACGGCCGAGACATCCCAGCAACGATCGACGGGGATCCCGGCTCGCGCGATCGGGTCCGCAGCAGCATCTCTCCCCCACCAGACCCAGCGAGGTCCGCGATCACCATGGATCGACCCGAGGATCGTCCCCGGGTCAGTCGCCGGGATCGCCCACCGCCGAGACGGGGTTGCGAGACCGAGCCCGACCCCCGGCGCGAGGGCGACAGCGACGATGTCGTCGCGGGCAAAGGACGGAAGCGTCAACGCACCTCGTCGACGGCAGCGATCACCGCATCGATCTCGTCTTCGCTGTTGTAGTAGTGGGTGGAGGCACGGATGACGGTCGGAAGACCGCGGGGCTCGAGGTCGAGACGGGCACGGTCCGGCCCCGACGTCGACGTGTTGATCCTGCGGGCCAGCAGCTGCGCATGCACCGACGTCGCATCGACCCCGTCCACGGTGAAGGTGACGATGCCTCCCCGGCGAGCACCCTTGTCGTGCACGGCAACCCGGTTGAGCGACTCGAGCCCGTTGCGCAATCGCGCCGCGAGATCGGCGATTCGGACCGCCGTGGTTTCGATGCCGACACCCAGGGCGTAGTCCACCGCAGCGCCGAGACCGGCTTTGCCGGCGTAGTACGTCTCCCAGTTCTCGAAGCGACGAGCATCGGGGCGCCATTCGTAGTCGTCGACGCGGGTCCAGTCGGCTGCGTGCAGATCGATGAACGGTGGTTCGAGCACGTCGAGCGCCCGCTCGCTCACGTACAGAAACCCGGTGCCTCGCGGACCACGCAGATACTTGCGACCGGTGCCCGACAGCACGTCGCAGCCGATGGCGCCGACATCGAGCGGCACCTGACCCGCCGACTGGCAGGCATCCAGCACGAAGAACACCCCGTGCTCGCCACACAGTGCGCCAACCTCTTCGGCAGGATTGATCAGGCCGCCACTGGTCGGGATGTGGGTCATCGCCACCATCGCTGCACCTCGGGTCAACTCGGCATCCAGGTGTGCGAGGTCGATCTGCCCGTACTCGTCGTCATCGATCAGCACCATCTCGATACCGAAACGACGTTCGAGTTGCAGGAAGGCAAGGACGTTGCTCGAGTACTCGGCCCGACAGGTGACGACCCGATCGCCTCGCTCGAAGGGGTACCCGTAGATCGCCATGTCCCATGCTCGGGTGGCGTTCTCGATCACCGCCATGTGCTGGCGGGGGGCGCCGACCAGCGCACCGAGCGAGTCGTACACCGCCTCGAGTTGGTCGTGACGCTCGTCGGCCGTCTCGTACCCACCGATCGCTTCTTCTCGGCGGAGGTAGTCGACGACCGTGTCGGTCACGACCGATGGCGGCAGCGCTGCACCGGCGTTGTTCACGTGGATCACGTTGTCCACTCCGGGGGTTGCCGCCCGCACCGCTTCCAGGGAGAATTCCATACTCACCACAGCAACCTACAACGGGGGACGCGAGGGAGACGATGGCATACGAGCGTGGTTTCCCACCGGACGAATTCGCAGCCCGCACTGCGCGTGCCCAGGTTCTCATGGGCGAGCGCGGCATCGACGCACTCGTCGTCTGCACCGAACCCGAGGTGCGCTACTTCACCGGGTTTCACACACCGTTCTGGCAGAGCCCGACCCGGCCCTGGTTCACCGTCGTTCCCGTGACCGGCAAGCCGGTCGCCGTGATTCCCGGCATCGGCGCGCCATCGATGGCAGCCACATGGATCGACGACATTCGCACCTGGTCGTCGCCACGTCCCGACGACGACGGGGTCAGCCTTCTCACCGACACCGTCCGTGAACTGGTCGGCCCCAACGCCACCGTCGGCCTGCCGATGGGCCCGGAGACGCACGTTCGTATGCCACTCGCCGACCTCGACCGCGTTCGCTCCTCGCTCGGCGACTTCGTGGACGTCACCGACATCATCCGCAGCCTCCGGATGGTCAAGACCGACCGGGAGATCGAGAAGCATCGCAGGATCTGCTCGATCGTGTCTGATGCGTTCGATCGACTCCCCGACGTCGTGTCGACGCAGATGACGGAGCGGCAGGCCTTCCAGGCCTTTCGGGCCGAGATCCTTGCCCAAGGGGCCGACGACGTGCCCTATCTCGTCGGTGCGACCGGTCCCGGTGGGATCGACGACATCATCCGGCAACCATCCGACCGAGTGATCACCGACGGTGATCTGCTGATCTTCGACACCGGCTCGACCATCGACGGCTACTTCTCTGATTTCGACCGCAACTTTGCCTTCACGTACGCCGATCAATCGGCCAAGGATGCGTATCGGGCCGTCTGGGAAGCGACCGAGGCCGGCTTCGAGGCATGCAAGCCCGGCGCCACCACGAGCGACGTTTTTCGGGCGATGAACGACGTGTTGAAGGCGAACGGATCGCTGGGAAACGACGTCGGTCGTATGGGTCACGGACTGGGCATGCAGGTCACCGAATGGCCCTCGCACACTGCCACCGACGAAACGCCGATCGAGGCAAACATGGTGCTCACCCTCGAGCCCGGCTTGGTCTGGGCCCCCGGCAAGGCGATGGTGCACGAAGAGAATATCGTCGTCGGAACCAACGGCTCGGAGTGGTTGAGCCGCCGAGCGGACCCCGAACTCCCGATCATCTGAGGAGGCTGACATGACAAACGTCTCGACCAGTCCCGTCCTGAGCGACGCCGAGATCGACGCCTACTGGCGAGATGGGTACGTGTTCGTTGCGGACGCACTGACCCCTGCGCAGCTCGATGCACTTCGGTCCGATTTTGCAGCGTGGGTCGACGAGAGCCGCGAGCACACCGAGCCCTACGGGATCACCCAGGACGGCCGCGCTCGCTTCGACCTTCAGCCCGGCCACAGCGCAGAACACCCGGCACTACGTCGCGTCGCCTCCCCTGTCGAGGTTTCCGAGGCGTACCTCTCGGCCATGCGGAACAACCGGGCGCTCGACGCCGTCACCCAACTCGTGGGTCCGAACATCGAGTTCAACAACTCGAAGATCAACGCCAAGCATCCGGGCACCGCAACCGAGGTGAAGTACCACCAGGATTTCATGTTCCAGCCCCACACCAACGAGGACCTGATCACCTGCCTCTTCTTCCTCGATGACGTCACGCTCGAGAACGGTCCGCTCAACGTTGTGCCCGGGACCCACACCGGCCCGCTGTACGACCATTGGCACGACGGTGTGTACACCGGCACCGTCGCTCCCGAGGTCGAAACCGCACATGTCGACCGGGCGATCCCGGTGCACGGCCCGGCCGGATCGGCATGCCTCATGCACACCCGTCTGCTGCACGGCTCGGCGCCGAATCAGTCCGACAGGCCTCGCACGCTGTTCATCAGCGAGTACCGGGCCGAAGACTCCAAGCCGCTCCAGGTCAATCATCTGCCGTCGTCCTTCGACGGCGAGGTCGTGCGCGGCGAACGAACCAATCGGGTGCGCTGCTCCTCCTACGAGATGGAGTATCCCGAGGTGCCGACAACGGCGTCGTTCTTCGACCAGCAGGACAAGGACGGGCGGGTCCGGAGGGCCACGTGACACTGCCCGAACTCGTTCGTCTCGGCTTCGAAACCGACGAAGGCTTCGGCGCTCGGGCACGAATCGGGCTGATCGTCCTCGAGACCGACCAGACCATCGAGGCCGAAGCAGAGGCCGTCGTCGGAGCACTCGCCGGGGTGACCATCTACCACTCGCGCATTGCGATGGATCCCGAGGTGACCCAAGAAACCCTGACCGCGATGAAGGCCCGGCTCCCAGAGGCGGCCGCACTGCTGCCGAACGCCTTCTCTTTCGATGCGATCGGCTACGGCTGCACATCGGCAGCGACCCTCATCGGCTCCGAGGGCGTGGCCAACTGCATCGAGTCCGCCCATCCGGGCGTGCCCAACACCGAACCGATCACCGCAGCGATCGCCGCAATGCACGCGCTCGATGCTGGCCGTGTTGCGATCGTCACGCCCTACACCGCTGAGGTCACGGCACCAGTTGCCCGGCGCTTTGCAGCCGCAGGCCTCGAGGTCAGTGGGCTCGGATCATTCACCGAATCGAACGATCTTGTCGTGGCCAGGATCTCGCCCGAATCGATTGCGGCGGGGGTACGTGCCATCGTCCGGCAGGGCGACTGCGACGCGGTCTTCGTGTCGTGCACGAGCCTGCGCGTGCTCGGCATTGCGCCCGAACTCGAAGCTGAGCTCGGTGTGCCGGTCGTGTCGAGCAACATGGCCCTCGTGTGGCACCTGCTTCGTCTGGCGGGAGTCGATGACGACCGTTCTGGGTTGGGTCGGCTGTTCGGTTGTCCGCTCCGGTGAGTCAGAGGCGCCGCACTTCGTCGGCGCCGTCGTACAACACCGACGAGAGCGCCAGGTTGGCCGCAGCCCGTACCGCCCGCGCCGACTCGTCGAGATCGGTCGGGAGCGGCACGGTCGTGAACGCGACATCTGGGTTCCTACCGCGGATCGCCACAACATGATGCTCACCCCGCAATGGCCGTACCTCATGAGCCATGAAGCTCTGCATCGCCAGACCAACCCGGCGGTCCGCCGACCGATTCGGCTGGGAACCGTGGATGATCCACGGGTGATGCAGTGACATCTGACCGGGTCGCAGCTCCAGGTGGACTGCTGTCGCAGCATCGACCCCGTCGACCTCCTGTCCTCTTGTGAGGATGTTGTCGTCGCCGTAGCGGTCGACGTGCAGGCTTGGGGTGCGGTGTGACGCAGGAATGACCGACACGCAGCCGCTCTCGAGGGTCGATGGGCTGAGCGCCAGCCATGCCGTCACGAAGCGATCGGGCTCCAGGCCCATGTAGTAGGCGTCTTGATGCCAGCTCACATAGCCCGCCGACGACGGCTCCTTGACGAACAGGACGGTCGACCACAGCGCGATGTCGGGCCCGACGATCGCTTCGGCACAGTCGACGATGCGCGGGTCGGTCACGACGTCGGCCAGGAACGGGAAGGCGAGATGTGCGTTGTTGCGATGCTCGGGATGCAGGTCGCCGGGGTGTTCGGCCTCCGCTCGCTCGAACGCCGACAACAACTCGCCTGCTTCGGCTTCGCTCATGACGTCGACCGGCGCGACCCAACCATGTTCGCGATAGTGCGCAAGCTGTTCGTCGTTCAGGCCCATCGCACCACCTCCGTCGAGTGCACAGTCTGGTCGAATGGTGGCGCACTTCTCCGTTCGCTGGTAGCCAATCGGCGGTGAACGTTGCGCTCCTTTCCGCCACCGAGCAACGGAGACTTCTTGCGGCGGGTGAACTGTCGGCGGTCGAATTGCTCGACGCGTGTGTGGCTCAGTACGAGCGCCACGATCCAGCACTCAACGCAATCGTGCACGAAGAGATCGATACCGCACGCGCCGACGCTCGCTCGGCCGACGATGCACGGACGTCCGGCGCACCCGGCGTGCCACTCAGCGGCCTTCCGATCACCGTGAAGGACTCGATCGACTGGGCCGGACGGCCGAGCACGTGGGGCGATCCCTGCCACGCCGACCACCGACCCGACGAAGACGCCGCCGTACTGGCGCAGCTCCGTGCTGCAGGCGCGATCGTGTGGGGCAAAACCAACGTGCCGCGGCATCTTGCCGAATGGCAGACCTTCAACCCCATCCATGGCCGAACCAACAACCCGTGGGACGTCGCCCGTACACCAGGCGGGTCGTCGGGGGGATCGGCGGTGGCGGTCGCAACCGGTATGGCATCGTTCGAGGTCGGCAGTGACATCGGCGGCTCGATTCGCTGGCCCGCTGCACATACGGGTGTGACCGGGTTGAAACCGAGCTTCGGTCTGGTCTCGCAACACGGGCACACGTTCCCCGGCCAGGAGGGAACGGTCGACAACAACGTGGTCGGGCCGATCGCCCGCACCGTCGAGGATCTCGAACTCGTGCTGCCACTGATGCACGAGCCCTACATCTCACTGCCCGAGCCGTCACAGACAACGCTGGCGGACTTCACCGTGGGGGTCCTGCTCGACAACCCCGTCGGCGACCAGGACGTGGTGGTCACAGAGACGATCCGGGCTGCGTTGGATCAGCTCACCGAGGCCGGTCTCCGGCTCGCCGAGCCCCCGCCCATGGACATGCTCGTCGACGGTCAGGCGATCGGACAGCAGCTCGGACGCGCCGCTGCGTCGGGGCCCAACCCCCCTCCTCCGGCCGCTGATCTGGCCCGCTACGACGCGGGAAGTCGCGACTACGACGCACTCATCGCCCATGCCTTCCGGATGACCCACCGGGAGTGGATGTCACTCGACGACGAACGCGAGCGGATCCGGCTGCGGTGGCGGGACTACTTCCGCACCGCTGATCTTCTCGTGACGCCGATCACCCCCACCACCGCACCTCCACACGACGAGCGTTCGTTCGCCGAGCAGCGGGTCGTCGTCAACGGTGTCGAACGCTCCGTGGTCGAACAGTGGTTCTGGGCCGGGATCGCCAATGTCACCTACCAACCGGCCGTGTCGTTTCCGGCCGGTCTCGCAGCCGACGGTCTTCCCGTCGGGATACAGGCAGTGGGTCCGTTCATGTCCGACCGCACGGTGTTGCGCTTCGCTGCGCTGGCCGAAGCAGTCCTCGGATCCCCGCTCACAACCCTTCACGCCCGATGGTGACCGGTCGTCGCAACGCCCGGCGACCGAGCCGACGGCCTCCCGGAGTGCCGCCGTCACGAGAGCGGCGCATTCCGCTCTACGACCTCCTCCCACGCGAAACAGTGGAGATGGTCCACGACGCATCACTGCGGATCCTCGAAGAGGTGGGGATCGAGTTCCGGTACGGCCCAGCCATCGACATCTGGCGCGAGACCGGGGCCGACATCAACGACACACGCGTTCGAATTCCGCGCGAACTGCTCATGGGTCTCATCGCTCACGCCCCGGCACAGTTCACGTTGCATGCCCGCAACCCGACCGAATCTGTGCAGATCGGTGGAAAGCACCTGGCTCTGTCCCCCAATTCGGGCAGCCCATTCTTCCTCGACCGAGATGGCACTCGACGCTACGCAACCCGGGCTGACAACCTCGAATGCATCCGACTCAGCCACCAACTGCCGACAATCAACATCGCCGGCGGCTTTCACTGCGAGGCGACGGACGTCGCGATCCCACACCGGCACCTTGCGTATTACGCCGACTCGATGCGCTACAGCGACAAGGCCAGCATCGGGTCGTGTCAAGGGGCCGACCAGGCCGAAGACACGTTGGCAATGGCGCGGATCGTGCACGGCGACGAGTTCGTTGCGAACAACGCGGTGATTACCGGATTCATGAACGGCAACTCGCCACTGGTGTGGGACGAGTCGATGCTCGGCGCTGCGATCGTGTACGCCCGCGCCGGTCAGCCCGTCTACTACTCGCCGTTCGCCTTGGCCGGGGCCAACACGCCGGCCAGCACGGTCGGCGGTATTGCCCAACTCAACGCAGAAGCGTTGGCGGGCTGCGCCTTCGCTCAGGCGATCAACCCAGGATCGCCGACCATCTACGGCATGTTTCTCATGATCGTCGACATGCGCAGTGGGGCTCCCATGACCGGTACGCCCGATCTCGCGCACATGCTGCTGATGGCGGGGCAACTTGCCCGCTTCTACAACCTTCCGGTCCGTAGCGTCGGCATGCACACCGGATCGAAAGCACTCGATGCCCAAGCCGGTTACGAGGCGAACATGAACATGCACGCCGCCGTCCACGGCGGCATCAATCTCATCACACACTGCGGTGGCTGGATGGAGCACGGCCTGACCGTCAACCTTGCGAAGTACTGCACCGACGCCGACATTGCGGCCGGTTGGCTCCGCTACGCACAGGGTCCACGGGTCGACGACTTCGACGACGCGATGCAGGCCGTGCGGGAGGTCGGTCCGGCCGGGCATTATCTCGGGGCGGCCCACACGGTCGCCCACTACACCGATGCGTTCCACATGCCCAACGTGATGGACCAAACCAGCTTCGAGCAATGGGAGGAGGCTGGCGCGAAGAACACCGAACAACTCGGTTGGGAGCAGGCAGACGCGTTGCTCGCATCCTATGAGAAGCCCCCCATCGACGATTCCGTGGAAGCCGAACTGCTCGACTTCGTTGCTCGCCGCATGACCGAAATTCCCGAGGACCAGACACCATGAGTACCGATCCACTGCTCGAGCCGTTCACGATCGGGCACGTCGAAGTGAGGAACCGGATCTTCTCGAGTAGTCATGCACCGGGTTACAACACCGACGGCATCCCCAACGAGCGCTACATCGCCTACCACGAGGAGAAGGCCAAGGGCGGCATCGGGCTCACCATGATCGGTGGGTCGAGCAACGTCTCACCCGACTCCGCTTCCCTGTGGGGCCAGTTGTACTTCGGGGCCGACACGATCATCGATCCGCTGGCGGCAATGACCGAACGGATCCACGCCCAGGGTGCTGCCGTGATGTGCCAAATCACACACATGGGGCGCCGCAACGTGTCCAACGACGGCGACTGGCTGCCCACCATTGCACCGTCCCCGATCCGCGAACCGATGCACCGGGGCTGGCCGAAACAGATGGAGAAGTCCGACATCCGGCGGGTGGTCGGTGACTTTGCCGCTGCTGCGGTCCGAGCCCTTGCCGGTGGGCTCGACGGCATCGAACTGTGCGCAACCAGCCATCTGATCGATCAGTTCTGGACGCCGCTCGCGAACCATCGAACCGACGAATATGGGGGTTCTCTCGACAACCGCCTGCGGTTCACGTTCGAGGTGCTCGACGCGATTCGTGCCGCTGTCGGGACCGATCTGCTGGTCGGTATCCGCATGATCGCCGACGAGGACCAGATCGGCGGGTTGGGCCGCGAGGAAAGCGCCGAGATCGCACGCCGCCTCGCAACATCGGGACTCCTCGACTTCATCAACGTTGCAAGTTCGTCGCTCGCAACCGAGGAAGGGCTGTCGAAAGCAATCCCGCCGTCGGGAACACCGCTGATGCCGTTCGTTCCGCTGGCTGCGTCGATCAAGGCCGACATCGATCTCCCGGTGCTGCATGCCACCCGAATCACGGACCTGGCATCGGCCCGCCACGCCATCTCGTCGGGACTGATCGATCTCGCCGGCATGACCCGGGCCCATATCGCCGATCCTCATATCGTCGCCAAGCTCGAACGAGGTGACGCAGACCGCATTCGGGTCTGTGTCGGCGCCTCGTTCTGTATCAACCGACTCCACCAGGGCCTCGAGTCGGTGTGTATCCAGAACCCGGCGACGGGTCGCGAGACCCACGTGCCGCAACTGATCACACCATCCACCGGTGCGGTGTCCAAGGCCGTCGTGGTCGGCGCCGGGCCCGCCGGACTCGAAGCAGCGCGAGTACTGGCCGAGCGAGGACACGACGTCGTGTTGTTCGAGGCGCAAGAACGCGTGGGCGGCCAAGTGGTGCTGGCCGCTCGTGCGAGTGAACGGCAGTCCGAGTTGCTCGGCATCGTCGGGTGGCTCGAAGCCGAACTCGACCACGCCGGGGTCGACCTGCGGCTCGGCGCACCGGTCGATGCAGCCGATGTGCTCGCCGAGGCGCCGGCGATCGTGGTGATCGCCACCGGTGGCTGGCCCGATGCCGGCTTCCTCACCGCCGGTGAGGAACTCGTGTCGAGCACCTGGGACGTGCTCGGCGGACACGTCGATCCCACCGGTCGGGTCCTGCTTTTCGACGACCACGGCGGCGAGAACGCCCCGTCGGTGGCCGAGTACCTTGCGGGACGCGGAGTGACCGACATCGAGTTGGTCACCCCCGACCGACTCGTCGCCCAGGACCTCGCAGCCACGACCGGGCCCGCTTACCTCCGCATGCTCTACACCGCCGGGGTCACGATGACCCCCGATCACGTGCTCGTGCGCGTCGAACACGCCGATGATGGAGCGGCACTCGCCGCTGTGCTGCGAAACATCCACACCAGGGACGAACACGTTCGGACCGTCGACCATGTGATCTTCGAGCACGGGGTGGTGCCTGACGACACCCTCTATCGCTCGCTGCGTGATGGTTCGACGAACCATGGGGTGATCGACATCGATGCGCTGACCGGCGGCCGAGCCCAGCCGACCGACGGCGATGGCTACGTCCTGTTCCGTGTCGGTGATGCGGTGGCGAGTCGAACCATTGCAGCCGCCATCTACGAGGCACGTCGTCTGTGCCAGCACCTCTGAAGCGGACCGGGTCACCGGCGCCGGTGTCATACTCGACGCCATGAGCTTCGCCGACCGTCGCGCCGCCCTCGCTGCCCGAGTCCGAGCCCGCGAACTGACGGTCGCCCCCGGCGTCTTCGACCTCGTGTCGGCGAGGATCGCCGATCAGGCCGGGTTCGACGCGCTCTACATGACCGGCTACGGCGTGTCGGCCTCTCGGATGGGGCTCCCCGATGCCGGGCTCACCTCGTTCGCCGACATGGTCGATCAGGCTCGTCGCCTCGCCGCCGCCACATCGAGGCCCCTGATCGCCGATGCCGACACCGGGTTCGGCGGGCTGCTGAACGTCCGCCACACCGTCGAGGGCTACGAGGCCGCCGGTGTGGCCGCGATCCAACTCGAAGATCAGGAGTTCCCGAAGAAGTGCGGGCATGCCGAGGGCCGACGGGTGATCGACACGGCCGACATGGTGAAGAAGGTCGAGGTCGCAGTCGACAGCCGAACAAGTGACGACGTCTTGATCATCGCCCGAACCGATGCGCGCAGTTCGCTCGGACTCACCGAGGCGATTGCGCGCGGCCAGGCCTATGCCGATGCAGGCGCCGACCTCGTCTTCGTCGAATCACCCGAGACCGAGGACGAATTCGCTCGCATCGCCGCAGAGATCGATGCGCCATTGGTTGCCAACATGGTCGAGGGTGGCTTCTCCCCGATGCTTTCCACCGATCGACTCGCTGCACTCGGCTACACGGTTGCGCTCTTTCCCACCATGGGTTTGTTTGCAGCCACCGCAGCGATGCAGTCGGCCTACGCCACGTTGCACAGTGACGGCATGAGTCCCGGCTCCGACGAATTGATGCCGATCGGCGACATGCACACACTCATGGGGTTCGACGACGTGTGGTCCTTCGACGAGCGCTGGGCCGACTGAGCAACGCGGCTCACGGTCCGCTCATCGGTGGCGGGACCGCAGGCGTGCTGCACCTTCGTCGGTGCCGTCGTGGGCGGTGCCGAGCCAGTAGTCGAGCGGGAACTCGGCACTGCCGTAGTTGCAGCGGATGTAGCGATGGTGCATCTGGTGGAAGTACCCGTCGACCGACAGCACCATCTTCTCGTTGACCACCACACCCTCGTACCCCGAATGACTCGACGGTGCGCCGAGCATCTGCCAGAACAGCAGGAACAACACGTGCGCCAGGTGGAGGGGCAGCACGAGCACGACGGCGAGGGTGCTGAAGTAGACGAGATGCTCGAGTGGGTGCATCGACAACCCCGACCAGGGCCCGACGTTGACGTTGCGATGGTGAACGGCATGTACCGCCTGGTAGATCGCCTCGTGGTGCATCGCCCGGTGGATCACGTAGAAGTGCAGGCTCTGCCACACCGGCATGACGAGGAAGGCGAGCACGAACCAGACGGGGTTGTCGCCCGGATCGACGGTCGACACATGGTCGTTGGCAACCATCCACCGAACCCCCACCTCCCATGCACTGGCGATCGGGATGCCCGACAGCAGCGTGAAGGCCATGTTGTCCTTGACCTGATCGCCGAAGGCGAAGCGACGCTTGTTCCTGCCGAGCGGTCGGGTGTCCCACCGGCGGTCGTCCCCCTGACCACGACGGATGTAGAACCACCAGTGCAATCCGCCGATGATCACGCCGGCCAGGGCGACGTTTCGGGCCAGTAGCCAGCCGATCCAGCCGGCGGAGAGCGTCGCTTGCCCGGCATCGATGGGTTGGAGCCAGAATGCAACGACGATGGCGAGCGCGATGTAGAGCGTTCGGTCGTTCAGCGACAGATGGTTCTTCAGCGTGTACTTGACCGCCTCGACCGGTTGCGGTGGCCAGACGAGGTAGGGAGCCGGACGCGTGGGGAGGTAGTCGGGCTGGAGAGCCCAGTCGTCGGCCACCCGGCGTTCGGCATCGGACACGAGCGGCAACATAGTGCTGCGGTGAACGACAGAGAAGAACGTCCTGCTGATCGCCCGATGTCTCCGGCGCGGTTGCGCCGTTGTCAGCCGGTCTTGGCTCGGCCCGAGATCCCGAAGAGTTTCCCGGCAACCTTCCGGATCTGAATCTCTTCGGTGCCTTCGGTGATCCGGTAGCGACGGTGATGGCGATAGATGTGCTCGAACGGATACGCACGTCCGTACCCGTACCCCCCACACGCCTGCATGGCCTGATCAGCGGCGTTGCAGCAGAACCGATTCGCCCGGTAATTGCACATCGCGACCCGGTCGGTGATCTCGAGATGATCGATGCCCTGATCCATCTGCCAGGCGGTTTTCCAGATGAGCGCCCGGATCATCTCGGCCTCGGTGTAGAGCTCGGCGAGCGGGAACTGGATCGCCTGGTTCTGCGCGAGCGGCTTGCCGAAGACGGTTCGATTGTTGACGTGCTCGACCGCCATGTCGATGCAGTGCAGGCCGGCACCGACCGACGAGGCTGCTTGGCGAATTCGGTTCTCGTGGACGAACAGCTGAGCCGTCTGCAGACCGCGGCCTTCCTCCCCGAGGATCGCCGAATGCGGCACCCGCACGTCGGTGAGGCGGACGTGGGCGTGGTCGGTGGGCATGTTGAACGTCCACATGAACTCTTCGACCACGAAACCCGGCGTGTCGACGGGCACGATGAAGTTTGTGATGCCGTGCCCCTCACCCGGGTTTCCCGAGGTACGAGCGAAGATGTAGTCGTGGGTGGCGTGGTGAAGGCCCGTGTTCCAGTACTTCTCGCCGTTGATGACCCATTCGTCACCGTCACGAACCGCGGTTGTCTCCATCCACGTGGCGTCACTGCCGTGGAGCGGCTCGGTCAACCCGAAGCCGATACGAGCCTCGCCCGCCAGCATCTTCGGGATCCATTCGGCCTGCTGCTCATCCGAGCCGTACTGCTCCATCATCAGCACGGTCGGGAAGTTGCCGATGATCGACGACTCGTTCTGCAGATCGTTGTGCAGGCCGAGACCCTTGCGGGCGAGATGCTCGCGGACGATTGCCATCGCAAGGTTCGATCCGTCACGACCACCGAACCGTTCGGGCAGGTGGTACCGCAGCAGGCCTGCGTTGTCGGCCTCGACCCGCATGCGACGAAGGAGTGCCTCCCACGCAGCGTTGGGGAGACCGTCACGGTCCCAGTCGGTGCGCGAATCTTCACGACGATGATCGAAGAAGCGGATGTTGTCGTCCTCGTCCTCGATGGGCTTGATGACGTCGTCGATGAAGGCGTCGCACTCGTCGAGCAACGCTTGGATGTCGGCCGGAATCGAGAAGTCCATGCGGCCACCGTAGAACGCCTGCTCGATGCCACCCAAGAGCAACGATCGGTCGACCCCAGCTGTCGCAGCCGCGACAATCCTGGTGTGACCATCCATCTGTTCGCTGATCGAACCTCATGGTCGGCGCAGTGACGACGACATGAACGACGCGCTTCCCCACTCCCCTGTCGCTCGTTGGACCGGTGTTGCGATCGACTGCCACGACGCCGACCTGCTCGCCGACTTCTATGCAGCACTTCTCGGCTGGGAGGTCACGGACCGGTCGAACGGGTGGGCGCAACTGCGCGATCCAGCCGGCGGGGTCGGTCTCAATGTCCAGGCCGAACCGAACTATGTCGCACCGACGTGGCCCGAGCGTGAGGGCGAATCACAGAAGCAGCTGCACCTGGAGATTGTGGTCACCGACATCGATGCTGCAGTTGCGTTCGTGCTCACCCAGGGTGGGACCGAAGCGGCGTGGCAACCACCGGACCGTGATCGTGACCGTCTCCGGGTCATGCTCGACCCGGCCGGACACCCGTTCTGCCTGTTCGTGCCGGGTGAGTGAGTGGCAGATACCGCCATGGCAGGTGCAGAACACGGTGCCGTCGAGGCGGTGAATCCGGCTCACGCCGAGATGTGTGCATCCAGCGCTGCGAGCCCGGCGTCGAGGCCGCGCCGACCCAGGCCGATCCGGAATCGATCGGTCGGCGTGGGCCCGAGTTCCGACGAATAGATCGTCGACGGCAACACCAACACGCCTGCCTCTTCCACCAGGCGCTGTGCCCACCGATCGACACCCTCTGGGCCGAGATACCGCGGGTAGGCCATGCACGAGCCGTCGGGGGGCTGCCATTCGAAGAGGTCGGGATGGCGGGCGAAGAAGGCGTCCCACCTGGGCAGGTTGTCGTCGATGATTGCGTTGTTGCGGGCGAGAATACGGTCGCGGTTCTGCAGGCCGATGATCGCCAACCGCTCGCTCGGACCCGAACTGCAGATCGACAGGTAGTGCTTCATCCGCTCCATGCGTTCGAGCACGTCGTGGTCTTGACAGACGATCCAGCCGATGCGCAAACCGGGAAGACCATACGACTTCGACATCACGCCGAGGGAAAGTCCCCGCTCGTACTCATCTGCGACGAAGGGCAGGTGCTCGGTACCGGACGGACCGAGGCCGTGGAAGATCTCGTCGTGGAGAATCCAGATCCCGTGCAACCGACACAGCTCGATCAGCGCTCGATATCGCTCCAGCGCAAGGATCGCCCCGGTCGGGTTGTGGGGGAAGTTGATCGTGACGAGCTTCGTCGTCGGGCGAATCGCAGCGGCAACTCGGTCGACATCGAGTGACCAGCCGTCGTCGGCATCGAGGGGCACACCGGTGACGTCACCGATCGCTTGTGGGAGTGTCTCGTGCGACTGGTAGTTGGGGGTGACGACGATTGCATGGCTGTCACGATCGAGCAGCACCTGGTTCGCGGCAAAGATTCCCTCCGACGCACCGGCGAAACACAGCACGTCATGGTGCGACCGGTTCATGAAGGTCGCCGCCACCGCCGCACGAAGCTCGGGTGCGCCCCACGTCTCGGTGTAGCCGAGCCACATGTCGTCGAACTCGGCCTGCTGCTCGGGTGTCGCCATCGCCAGCAGTTCACGCATCGACATCGACTCGGCATCCGATGCGGTCAGGTGGTGTTTTGCGACGAACTCCCATCTCGCGAAGTGGGTTTCGAGACGAAAGTCGGGCAACACGTGGAGAACGGTAGCGGTGTCGCCGTACCCGCTCACTAAGCTCGTCTCGCCCCCGTAGCCAAGCTGGTTACGGCAGCGGACTTTTAATCCGAAGATCGTGGGTTCGAATCCCACCGGGGGCACCGACCAGCAGCAGCACCCGGACCGCCTCCTTGCTGTGCGGCCGCCTACGCTCGGCGCCGTGACGCGCGATGAGCTGGTGGCGGGGTGGACATGGTTCGCCGAACGCGAATGCCGCAGGTATTCGCCGCTCTACGAGGCGATCAGCACGGCGGTCGCTGCCTCGACCGAACTCCACGAGCGACTGCTCGCCTGTTCGAAGCATGTTCGCCAGCCGAACATGCTGCTTGCTGCGATGCACGACCTCGTGCTCCGAGGCGAGGAGCCCGACCTCGGCGCCGAGTACGGCGGTGCCGCACCGACGGTTGCCGGCACCGGTCGTCTCTTCGTCGAAACGGCACTGCGCCGTTGGGAGGACCTCGTACCCGTCCTCGAGGCGCGCCGGACCCAGACCAACGAGGTCGGACGGATCGCCGTGCTGGCGCCAGCACTGGCGACGGTGGCCGCAGACGAACCGGTCACGATGATCGATGTCGGTACCAGCGCCGGCTTGACACTGACGCTCCCCCACTGCCGCATCGACTTCGGCGACCGGGGCGTACTTGGTCCACCTGACAGCCCCGTTCGCGTCGAGTGCGCCGTTCTCGGCGGGAATCCGCCGGTCCGCCCCACCATCATCCGGCGACGGATCGGCCTCGACCGCCGGCCGCTCGACCCGAACGATCCTGACGATGCTCGCTGGCTCCTGGCATGCACCTGGCCCGACACCGGGCGCCTCGAGCGCACTCGCGCTGCGCTCGCCCTGGCCGCTGCTCGCCCGAGCGAGCTCCGCACCGGTGATGCAGTCACCGACCTTCCCACCCTCCTCACCGAGATCGATGGCCCGATCGTCGTCACCACCACATGGGCACTCGCCTACCTGCCCGAGGATGCCCGTGCCGCATTCGTCGGCGTGCTGGCGGCAGGCAGTGTCGATCGTCGTGTCAGCTGGGTCAGTTTGGAGGCACCCGGCGTGGTCGACGGGTTGCCGCAGGTCGATCCTCCGGACGTCGCTGACACCTCGGCGAGCGTGGTCGGCGCCACAATCTTTCGCAGCGGCGACGTCGTCGAACGCACAACGCTCGGCCATGCACACCCCCACGGCCGCTGGCTCTGGTGGCACCGATGACGTCCGGAGGATCGATGCGATCAGGCCGCTCCCCGATGTGCAGCAGCCACGAAAAACCGAACGCATCCTCGACCCATGCGAATGCATCACAGCGTTCGTGGATGGAACGGTGAGGCCTCAGGTCTGATGGACGGTCGTCACCTCGTCGAGGTACAAGATGTTGCCTGCAGGATCCTCGATGAGCGCAAGGTAGCCGCCCCAGGGCATCCGCTCCGGCGGCTGGGCGAATGTCACCCCCCTCGAAGCAAGGCGTTGGTATTCGGCATCGAGGTCGTCGACGACAATTCCGATGCCCCTCAGCCCCCCGACGGTCGCGATGTGGTCGGGGGTAGAGGGGTCAATGGTGGCGATCCCGAGTGACACAGCCCCGGCATCGAAGGATGCGTACCCGTGCGCATCGTCACGAAAACGGAGTTCGAAGCCCAGGTGGCCCTCATAGAACGACACTGCGGCATCGAGATCATCGACGTAGAGGTTCACGTACCCGATGTTCATCCGCCCAGTCTGGCAAACCGGGTTCCCGTGGTCCTCGGCACGTGCTCATCATGAACGACCAACGGCACAGAAGTGGTTGCAGCATCCGGCACAGAAGTGGTTGCCGCATCGCCATGCCCGCCCGCCGACAGCGGCCAATCCTGACATCACGCAGAACCCTCGCCGGACCTCGGGCAAGTAGCCTCGCGCCATGACCATCGTGGTTCGTGGGGGATCCGTGGTGTCGACGAGCGGCGCCACACCAGCTGATGTCGTCATCGACGGCGAGACCATCGCGGCAGTGCTCGCCCCTGGGTCTCCGATGGCGGTCGCCGCAGCCGACGGTGCTGCACGCGTGCTCGATGCGACCGGCTGCTACGTCCTCCCGGGAGGCGTCGACGCCCATGTTCACCTCCAGCTCCCGATGTCACCCGACGCAACCTCGTCCGACACGTTCGAGACCGGCACGGCTGCCGCTGCGTGGGGTGGCACCACGACCATCATCGATTTCGCAGGCCAACGTGCAGGCATGCACGTGCGCGACGCGATCGACGAACGCCACGCCGAGGCCGACGGCCAGTGCGTGATCGACTACGGCTTCCACCTGTCCATGGGCGACGTCCACGACGCGTCGCTCGACGAGATGGACGCGGTCATGGACGAAGGCATCACCAGCTTCAAGTACTTCATGGCCTACCCGGGAGCCTGGTACAGCGACGACGGCAAGTTGTTGCGGGCCATGCAGCGGGCCGCCGACCTCGGTGCGATGGTCATGATGCATGCGGAGAACGGCATCGCAATCGATGTGCTTCGAGACCAGGCGATCGAGGCGGGCCGCGCCGAGCCGGTGTGGCACGGCCGTACCCGACCCACCCGTCTCGAGGGCGAGGCGGTTCACCGGGCCGCTGCACTCGCCGAGATCGCCGGTGCACCGCTCTACATCGTGCATCTCTCCTCGGCCGACGCACTCGAGCAAGTCCGCTGGGCTCGCGACCGAGGCCAGAACGTCTTTGCCGAGACATGTCCGCAGTACCTCTATCTGACGATCGACGAACACCTCGACCGCGACGGACTCGACGGATTGCGGGCGATCTGCTCCCCACCGCTGCGCGAGCACCATCATCACGGATCGCTGTGGCAGGGGCTGCGTCACGACGACCTTGCTGTCGTTGCCACCGATCACTGCCCGTTCTGCGACAACGAGAAGTTGCTCGGTGTCGACGATTTTCGCGCCGCGCCGAACGGACTTGGCTCGATCGAGCACCGCATGGACCTGCTGCACTCCGGTGTCGTCACCGGTCAACTCGGCCTCAGCCGCTGGGTCGAGACCTGCTCGACCACCCCCGCCCGCCTGTTCGGCCTCTATCCGAACAAGGGCGTCATCGCTCCCGGTTCCGATGCCGACATCGTGGTGTACGACCCAGTCGTCACGCACACCCTTGGCGCCGAAACGCACCACATGAACCTCGATCACTCTGTGTGGGAGGGGGTGGAGGTCACCGGTCAGGTACGCAGCGTGCTGTCGCGCGGGACCTTCGTGATCGACGACCGGTCTTTCGTCGGGCGGGCCGGTCACGGCCGCTTCGTACCTCGCAGCGTCAGCGACCTGTTCGTCTGACCCATGGGCGCCCTGTTCGGCCTTCTGGCTGCACTGTCGATCAGCACGACCGAATTTTTCGGTCGGCGGGTCACGAACGAGGTCGGTCCGATCGTCGCTGCCTCGAGTACGAGCCTGCTGGCCGCAGTCACCGCACTCGCCATCGCTGTGGTCACCGACGGTTCGGCGATCGGTCGAGACCTGCTGCTCGGCGGAGCCTCGGGTCTGGGATTCGGCGTCGGCATGTCGACGTACCTTCAGGGCGTCCGCGTTTCGTCTTCGGCAGTGGTCGGACCCGTTTCGGCAGCGCTGACCGCACTGATTCCGTTCACCTACGCCGCTGTAATTGCGGAGGCACCGTCGGCACTTGGCTATGTGGGCGCCGCACTCGCAATCATCGGCTTGATGTTCGTGACGATCGGAGGCTCCGCCGCCACCAATGTTGCCGGGGGCCTCCCGTTCGGCACCATCTCAGGACTGGGCTACGGGCTCGGGACGCTCGTGTTGATCAATGTGAGCGATGAGGCCGGTAGTTGGCCGGTCGTGACGCAGCGACTCGTCGCGTTCGCCGCAGTCGCCGCCTTTGCGCTCGCCCGCAAGCGGCCGATCCTCCCACCGCGGCAGTACGCGCCTCCGGCGCTCGGCGCCGGCTTGTTCGCCGGACTCAGCTCGGTGCTGGCCCTGATCGGTCTGTCTGCCAACGCTGCGGCTGCGTCGGTCACGATCACGCTGTTCCCCGCCGGCAGTGTGCTCATCGGCCGCATCTTGTTCCGTGATGCCGTCACTCGTGCCCAGGTGATCGGCCTTGCGATCGTCATTACCGGCACGGTCGCGATCGTGGTCGGCTAGGCGACGTCGGGCAGCCGGTCGGCGGGAAGATCGGCGATCGCGACGAGCGGTACGTCGCCGAGCAGTCGGCGCAATTCGTCGACGACACGGCGATCGGTGTCGGTGACCCGGTTGACAAGGACCGAGAACCGGGCACCGGTCGGTACACCCTTACGGGAGCCTGCCGGCGACAGCAGGACCCGGGCGAGCCGCTCGGGGGTGAGCTCGTCGGACTCGCGACAGGACGCGACCGCCGCAACCTGATCCGGGCGTTGACAGCCATCGGCGATGGCAGCACCGACCGCCGCCATCCCGACGCAGGCAACGACATGTGTCGATGCCGACGGAATCACCGGTTCATAGTCGAGCGGCGCCTTGAACGGCATTCGCCGGGAGCCGTCGGCCTCGACTGCGACGGTGTCGGCCAGGTTCAGCCAACGATCACACGTCTCCGGGCTGACGCCGACCGCACGACGGTCGTCGAGCCGGTGCCAGGCAACGACACATCGGTGGTCGTCGAGCGCCCGGCCGAGTTCGACGTCATCGACATCGATCAGCACCGGGTGGCCACCGGTTCGCTCGATTCCCATCTTGGTCGTGGTGGTGATGACGGTGCGGCCTGCCCGGTGTCGGCCGAGGGCAAAGACCGCTGTCGTCTTCCCGCCGCCACCGACGAACGAGACGAGCGCTCGGGGGCCGAGTTCGAGCGTTTCGCCGAGCGCTTCCCATCCGATGGTCATGTCGTGAACGTAGCGAGGATCGACCGGACTGGGACATGTCGTCGACTCGCCGGTGGCCTACGCCCATCGGGCGAGCCCGGCTCTCACCTCTGCGGCGTTAGCCTCTGTTCTTCGTGAAGCAGCTTCGTGTTCCCTCCTTCGTTTGCGCCGTTGTAGCGCTACTCCTCGTTGCGTCATCGTGCGGCTCCGACAGCAGCTCCGACAGCACGGTCATCGCCTCGATCGCAGGGCGTGAACTCACCCGGGGCCAGCTCGACGATCTTCTCCCCGACGGCAACAACACTGTCGACACCCGCGTTGCGTCGACGGTGAGCGAGTGGCTGCTTGCGCAGGTGGTCGAATTCGAGCTCGAGCGACGAGGGTTCGGCCCCACTGAGCAGGAGCGTTCCGACAGCGTCGAGCTCGTCGATCTGCGCGGGATCGGCAGAAACGACACCGAGGAGGTGCTGCTCGCAAACTCCTACGCGTTGAGTCTTGCGGCCGGTCGGTGGTCGGCCGAGGAGGTTCTGACCCTCGACGAGCCGGAGCCGCCCATGTACCTGTGTTCCAACCACATTCTGCTCAGAGACATCACCGAGGCCGAGGCGGCGCTCGAACGGTTCAATGCCGGTGAAGACTTCGCCGAGCTCGCCATCGAGCTCTCCACCGGACCGTCGGGGCCGAACGGCGGCGATCTTGGCTGCGTTGTGGAGGGTCAGTTCGTCGAGCCGTTCGAGGAGGCCGCGTTTGCGGCCGAGGCGGGCGACGTGATCGGTCCGGTCGAGACGGCCTT
>Ga0181578_10000289_pt1 | contig 47456 bp, 36 predicted proteins | sample 071ome_21_FD_148659 | JGI IMG/M metagenome (GOLD analysis project Ga0181578, IMG submission 148659) | Coastal salt marsh microbial communities from the Groves Creek Marsh, Skidaway Island, Georgia - 071401CT metaG (spades assembly) | ecosystem: Environmental > Aquatic > Marine > Intertidal zone... | reverse complement strand
GAACCTTTTCGACGACGACGACGACGACGACGACGACGACGACGACGACGCGGTGTGCGGACGACGACGAAAGACGCTTTTCATACAAATTTCCCACCGTGGTTGGAAAAAGTATCGCGAAAATTTTCCATTCTCATTCCCATACTGTTTATACATACATGCCCGGCCACACGCCACACGCCCCTACCCGCCCGAGGTCAACGAGTGTCATTGTAAACGACGGTTCGTGACTCGTCAAAACCCCGACAATCGAGTGCCCTCCCGCCCTCGAAGTGAATGTGGATTCCCGCGGCGCGCGTTATTGCGAGACGCGAGACGCGCGCGTCGGGGTCCCGTCGCGTGGGAACGGAGGACGACCGACAGAGGAAGGCATCATGGCGGCGTCCACGGCGCCGGTGACTGTGAAAGAGACGATTCAGGTACGGGAGGATTGATTGATTTGGGTTGGAGTCAGTCGGGCGATTATTATTAAGGAAGATCTTGCGCGTGTGGGAAACGAGTCGACGACGACGAGGACGCGCGCGATGACGACGAGAATGGAGGACGACGGATCGTGGTGAAGGGAAGTTTCTTTTTATGCGAAAGACTGACGCGTGTTCTTTTTGTTTCGTCTATACGCGACGCGCAGTTGAAAACGTGCGGGGTGAATCCGCAATGCATCAGCTTTACGAATCTCACGATGGAGAGCGACAAGTACATTTGTGTGCGGGAGAGCGGTACGGCGAACAACGTGGTGATCATCGAGGTGAACAATCCGTTGACGCCGACGAAGAAACCGATCACGGCGGACAGCGCTTTGATGAACCCGAAGCAGAATGTGATCGCACTCAAGGCTCGGTTGGAGGATGAGCAGGACTCGTTGCAGATTTTCAACATAGATCAAAAGGCGAGAATCAAGGGTCACGATATGGAGCGAGTAGAGTTTTGGAAGTGGATCACGCCGAGAATGCTTGGGATAGTGACTAGAACGGCGGTGTATCACTGGACGATCGATGACGATAACAGCGCGCCGGTCAAGGTGTTTGAAAGAACGGCAAACCTCAGCGAAAGTCAGATCATCAGCTACAAGGCGTCGGAAGACATGCAGTGGTTCACGCTCATTGGCATCGCTAGAGGCGACGCGGCGAACCCGGCGCTCGTAAAGGGTAACATGCAGCTGTTCTCTGTCGCGCAACAGCGATCGCAAGCGCTTGAGGCGCACATGGCTGCCTTCGCGACGCACCAGGTGCCGGGCAACGCCCAAAAGAGTCAACTCGTCACCTTCGCTCAAAAGATGAGACAGCCGGACGGACAGATCGCTTCCAAGTTGCACGTGATCGAGCTCGGCGCACCGGCTGGGCAAACTCCGTTCACGAAGCGAACGAGCGAGCTGTTCTTCCCGCCCGAGTATGCGGACGACTTCCCCGTCGTCATGCAAGTGAGCGAAAAGTATGGCGTCATTTACATTGTCACGAAGGGTGGTCTCTTGTTCGTTTATGACCTCGAGACGGCGACGCCGGTTTACCGTGCGCCGATTTCGCAAGAGCCGGTGTTTGTCGGTACCGAATCCTCCTCTACCGGTGGCCTTTACGTCGTCAACAGAGGTGGTCAAGTTCTCTTGGTTACGCTCAATGAAGCCGCTGTCGTGCCCTTCGTGAGCGGTACGCTCAACAACATGGAACTTGCGTTGTCGCTCGCATCTCGAGGTAACTTACCGGGTGCTGAATCCCTCATCATGCCGAAGTTTGACATGCTCTTCAACTCCGCCGACTACAAGGGTGCCGCTGAGCTCGCGGCGAGCATGAGCACGCTTCGAAACGAGCAAACTATTGCTCGTTTCCGAAACGTGCCGACTCAGCCCGGTCAAAGCTCCCCGTTGTTACAGTACTTTGGTGCGTGCTTGCAACGCGGTAAGCTCAACGCGCTCGAGTCCGTGGAGCTCGCCAAGTTGGTGCTTGCGCAAAACAAGAAGCAATTGCTCGACACTTGGCTCGGCGAGGACAAGCTCGAACCGAGCGAAGAACTTGGTGACTTGTTAAGCCCGACCGACACGGAGACCGCGTTGAAGATTTACATCAAGGCGCGTGCGAGCCCGAAGGTTGTCACCGCGTTTGCTCAGCGTGGCGAGTTTGACAAGCTTTCTCAGTACTGCACGGCCGTCGATTACAAGCCGGATTACATGTACATGTTGCAGTCCTTGATGATGAAAGATCCGGCGAGCGCGGTTCAACTTTCTCAGCAAATCAGCAAGATGACCCCGCCGCCGTGTGACATGGGTACAGTTGCTGATCTCTTCTTGCAGCGTAACATGATTCGCGAGGCGACAAGCATTCTCCTCGACATGCTCAAGGATGATGACGAGAGCCAAGCAGCGCTGCAAACCAAGGTGCTCGAGATCAACTTGGTGACCTACCCGAACGTCGCAGACGCAATCATGGCACAAAACAAGTTGTCTCACTACGATCGGCCGCGTATCGCACAGCTTTGCGAGAAGGCTGGCTTGTACGTGCGGGCGATGGAGCACTACACTGAGCTTGCAGATTTGAAGCGTTGCGTCGTCAACACACACTCCATGGACCCGCAAGCGCTCACCGAATTCTTCGGTACGCTGAGCCGTGAATGGGCTCTTGAGTGCCTCAAGGAGCTCTTGACTCTCAACATGCGACAAAACCTTCAAATTGCGGTTAACATTGCGAAGGAGTACACTGAGCAGTTGACTGTTCAGTCGTGCGTCAAGATGTTCGACCAGTTTGAATCTTGGGAAGGTCTCTTCTACTACCTTGGATTCTTTGTCAACTCTTCCGAAGACAAGGATGTCGTGTTCAAGTTCATCGAAGCTGCTTCCAAGACTGGTCAAATAAAGGAAGTCGAGCGAGTGACTCGCGAGAGCGATCACTACGACCCGGAGCGCGTCAAGGTGTTCCTCATGGAAGCCAAGCTCCACGACGCTCGTCCGCTCATCAACGTGTGCGATCGATTCGAGTTTGTTCCAGACTTGACGACGTATTTGTACAACAACAACATGATGCGATATATCGAAGGCTACGTGCAAAAGGTGAACCCGAAGCAAGCGCCGAAGGTTGTTGGCACGTTGCTTGATCTTGAATGTTCGGATGACTTCATCAAGACGCTCATCTTGTCTGTTCGTTCTTTGTTGCCCGTCGCGCCGCTCGTCGAAGAAGTCGAAAAGCGCAACCGTCTCAAGATTCTTACTCAGTTCCTAGAGCATCTCGTCAACGAGGGCAGCGTCGATCCAGAAGTTCATGACGCCATGGGTAAGATGCTCATCGACAGCAACCAGAACCCGGAGCACTTCCTTCTCACCAACGAGTACTATAACTCTGCGGTTGTCGGTCGGTACTGCGAACGACGTGATCCGTACTTGGCGTGTGTTGCCTACAAGCGAGGCAAATGCGATGCCGAGTTGGTTGACTGCACGAACAGAAACAGCATGTTCAAGGTTCAAGCGCGCTATATCGTCGAACGCATGGATCCGGAACTCTGGGCCAGCGTGCTAACCGAAGAAAACAAGTTCTGCCGTCAGTTGATCGATCAAGTCGTGTCGACTGCCTTACCGGAAAGCAAAAATCCGGAGCAAGTTTCTGTGACCGTCAAGGCGTTCATGACTGCGGAGATGCCCCACGAGCTCATCGAGTTGTTGGAAAAGATTGTCTTGCAGAACAGCGCCTTCAGCAACAACCCGAACTTGCAAAACTTGCTCATCCTTACTGCGATCAAGGCGGATGCCTCTCGCGTTATGGATTATGTCAACCGCTTGGACTCGTTCAACGGCCCGGAGGTTGGTGAGATTGCCGCCGGCAACGAGTTGTATGAAGAAGCGTTTGCCATCTTCAAGAAGTTTGATTTGCACGTCGACGCCATGAAGATCCTTCTCGAATCTCTCGAAGATCTCGACCGCGGCATCGAATACGCGCGAAAGGTGGACTTACCGGAAGTGTGGGTTCAGCTCGGCAAGGCGCAGCTCCGCATCGGCACCCCGGATGCCGTCAAGTCTGCGATCAAGTCTTACATCAAGGCGCAAGATGGCAGCGACTTTGTCGACGTCATCTCCGCCGCTCGCCAAGCTGACATGTACGAGGACATGGTTCCGTACTTGCTCATGGTGCGAAAGTCGAAGAAGGAAGCGCGCGTTGACACCGAGCTCGTTTACGCGTACGCGAAGATCAACGATTTGGCAAAGCTTGAAGACTTTTTGGCTACGCCGAACAGCGCCAACCAACAATCCGTGGCGGACAGATGCTTCGACGAAGGTCTTTACGAGGCTGCTCGCCTCTTGTTCACTGCGCTCAGCAACTGGCCGTGCCTCACGAGCACGCTTCTCAAGCTTCGCATGTTCCAAGCCGCTGTCGACGCCGCGAAGAAGGCGAACTCTCCGCGCACGTGGAAGGAAGTGTGCTTTACCTGCCTCGAAGAAGGTGAAGCCAAGCTCGCCCAACTTGCCGGTCTCAACATCATCATCCAAGCCGACGAGCTCGACTCTGTCGTCGAGTACTACCAAGTCAGAGGTAAATTCAGCGAACTTATCGCACTCATGGAAGCGGGTGTCGGCGTCGACCGCGCGCATATGGGCATTTTCACCGAGCTCGGAATTTTGTACGCAAACCACATGACGGACAAGCTCATGGAGCACATCCGCTTGTTCAGCGCGCGCATTAACATTCCTAGACTCATTTCCACGTGTGACCAAGTCGCGATGTGGCCCGAACTTGCCTACCTCTACAGATGCTACGATGAGTTCGATAACGCCTGCGAGGTGATGATGAAACACCCCGATGCCTGGGAACACGTCGTGTTCAAGGATGTGTGCGTCAAGCTTGCCAACGCGGACTTGTACTACAAGGCGATTGCCTTTTATCTCAGCGAACACCCCACGGAGCTTTCCAACCTTCTCGGTGTCTTGCAATCTAGATTGGATCACTCTCGTGTCGTCGCGCTCATGAGAAAGGAGGATAAGCTCCCGATGGTGAAGGAGTACTTGTTGTCGGTTCAAGGTGCTAACTTGACTGCGGTGAATGACGCGGTCAACGAGCTTGCGATTGAAGAGGAAGATCACGCGGCGCTCAAGACTTCTATCGACATGTACGACAACTGCGACCAACTTTCACTCGCACTTCAGTGTGAGAACCACGAGTTGATCGAGTTCCGTAGAATTTCGTCTTACATTTACCAGCGCAACGCTCGATGGAGACAAGCCATCGAGTTGAGCAAGCGCGATGGTTTGTTGAAGGATGCGATGGAAATTGCGGCCAAGTCTGGTGATTCGGTCATCGTCGATGAACTTCTCGACTTCTTCATCGATAGTGGTAACAAGGAGTGCTTCGCAGCGTCTCTCTGCACCTGCTACGACTTGTTGAAACCCGATGAAGTCATGCAAAAGGCGTGGCTTAAGGGTCTCAGCGATTGGATCATGCCGTACATGATTCAAGTCATGCGCGACATGACGGGTAAGATTGACATCTTGATGAAGGACAAGTCTGACCGCAACGAAGAAAAGGTGAACGAGGAGAAGGAGCGCGTCGCAGCCGAGATGAACTCGAACCTTTACGCGCAGCTCATGCCCGCCGCGCTTCCCGCGCCGCCGATGCCGGGGGCGCCCGGCTACGACCCAAACATGGGCGGTTACGCCCCGCAACAGCAACAGTACGGTGGTCAAACTTTCCAGGGTTACTAAGTCATAAAGAGGGTGTGTGTTTGAGAGAGAGAGTTGTTGTTTAGATCCATGCCGCGTACGCTAGTAACGCGCGCTTAGCTTGTCGCATGATTCGAAATGTAAAGCGAAACGACGTTAATAAAACAAAACGACGCGAGTCAGTCTTCACATGTCGACGACTCTTTGGAGGAACTTGGACACCGAGTCGACCCGAAACTGTCGCGCGTGCGGAATGTACCGACTCGCGCTCTATCACGCGCGACCGATCGCGTCGTCGTCGTGCGCGCGACCGCGCGTCGAACGTCGTCAAAATGCTGTCAAGCGTTTGCACACGCGAGTAAAGACGTCTTCTCGGCGAGTCGCACTGCGAGCGGTGCCCGCGGACGTCGCACGTGCGCTGGAAGACGCGGAGTGGCGCCGCGGGCTCGAACCGGCGGTGAACACGCCTTGGACCGACGCGACAGTGGTGTCGGGGCGCGTGCCGGCGGAACTGACGGGAACTCTGTATCGCGCGGGACCCGGTCGGATACGACTGGGCGCGTACAAGTACGAACACTGGTTCGACGGCGATGGGTACCTCACGGCGATCGAGCTGGATGGGAAAACGAACGCGGTAAAATGTTGCGGTCGATACGTGGAGACGGCACGATGGAAGGCGCAAAGGGCGAGCGATGGTGGAGACGGGGAGAATGACGAGACAGTTGGAGCGAGCGGAGTCGCGGTGCGAGGCGCATGGACGCAAGCGTCGGCGGGATTGGCGAATCTCGGGCAGTTTCCGACGAATCCGGCGAATACGTCCGTTATCGTACACGCGGGTAAACTCTTGGCGTGTTGCGAGGGTGGACCACCGGTGGAGATGGATCCGGCGACGCTGGCGACTAAGGGCGAGGTGGAGTTCGGCTCGCGGTTACCGATGGGATTCAGCGCACACAGCAAGCAGGATGCGCGGGACGGGACTATTTATACCTGGGGGCTCAATAAACCTCCCGCGATTGGGTTATCCGTGGCGAAGATTGATAAGAATGGTAAGGTACTTAATGTGACTGGCTTGCCCGGTTCGCAGCCTTTTCCCGAGTTTTCGCTAGTGCACGACTGCGCGATGAGCGAGAATTACTTGACGTTTTTCGTGTGCCCGTGGATTTTGCCTCCAGGCAACGCTCTTCGCGCAATCTCCGGTTTGAGGTCGTTCGGGCACTCCTTTGAGTGGAGCAAGGACAGAGAAACGTGGATGGTGGTGATGCGAAAATCCGATTTGTCCGTCGTGCACGCGAAGAGCATCCCTTCGTTCTCTAGCTACCACACGTGCGATAGCTACGAAGAAAACGGAAATTTGAAAGTGTTGTACTGCCGCCTCCGAGGCGATAGGACGGATCTGGAACGTATGTTTGGCGACATGTACAAGGCAAAGTGGTCCTCGAAGCATTACAACGACCTGCACGAGATGACAGTTGATATCACAACGGGCGAAGTACGCGACGAGCTCGCTTTGCCGACGAATGCCGACGGCGAGCGCGACTTTGAGAAGATGATCGGTATGGAATTCCCGGTAGTTTCGCCAGAGGTGTCGAGTAAACGCAAACCAAAGTACGTTTACACGCTCGCAAATTCTTGCGGCGAGCACGGGTACTTTGACGCCATACAAAAACTTAATTTAGAAACAAAAACGGCTGAAACGCGCCTCAGCACAAAGGGCCACTTCCCGCACGAGTGTCACTTTGTCCCCAAGCGGGGCGCGACGTCGGAAGATGCGGGGTATCTCATCCATGTTGAATACGACGCGACTCGCAACGCCGCAAACGTCGTCGTCATCGACGCTGAACACATCGAAGACGACCCCGTAGCCGTCATCGCTCTACCGATGCACGTGCCATACACGTTCCATGGTGAGTTCGTGCCTTCGAGCCGGTAGTCTTCGCATCGATGCGCGTCGACATACATTGTAATATGATGTGAAATGTAACTGTCACCCAGCTGTCAGCCGGCCGCAAGTGCTCCAAAAATAGCCACGCGCGTCGACCGACATGCACTGTCGCGCTCCCGCGCGAATCGACCCCCCGCGCGCGCACACACATCTCGACGCTGCGCGCGCGCGCACGCGAGCGGTCGCGTCTCCTGTGCACGTGCGCGCCACTCAGGATGGCGAGATCGACTACTCGGTCGACACGAGGAACGGTGCGCAAGCGAACGAACGCGCGTCTACATCGGACGCCGCCGAAGCCGCCGAAGCCGCCGCGCGCGCGGTAAAGACACCGCATAGCGGGTATCACCGACAAGTGGGCGTCGACCGCGCGTTCTTCGAGGGTTGGTACTTTCGTTTCACTTTACCGGATTCGCGTGAGAGCGCGAGTCTCATTTACCACGTGTACGACCCGGATGCAAAAGATTCAAAGCGCGCGAGCGCTGGCGCGCAGGTGTGCGCGCCGAATGGGAAATACTTGTACAAGACGCATCCTCGGCCTAAGGACTTTGAGGGCTCGCCGCGGGCGTTGGAATTTGGGTTGAAGTATGACGACGGCGGTTATTTCGAGACGACACGAGAAGGCACGCGGCACGCAGGGTCGTTGACGAGTGCCGGTGAGAGCGAAGACGGACCTTGGAGTGGTGAAAAGAGCGCGCGCGAGATATCTTGGGACATCACGGTCACTCCTGTGCGTGGATGGGGTGGGGGCGAAGGGGCAAACATGGTGTCGCCGGCGGGCTGGATGACCGCGCTGCCCGTCTTTGAGCCACATTGGCAAGTCACCATGGCGCACGGTTTGGCAAGTGGGTGGATTGAGACGGATGGTGAACGCGTCGAGCTTTGTGAGTGTCCGGCATACAGTGAAAAGAACTGGGGTGGTGCCGGCTTTCCGTTGAAGTGGTGGTGGGCGCAGTGTAACTCTTTCCCGGATTATCCAGATCTCAGCGTGACGGCGACTGGTGGGAACCGCGGTGTTGTGATACTGCCGAACGTGCGGGAAGACGTCGGTGCCGTGGGCGTACACTTTGGAGATCGATTCTTTCAGTTTGTTCCTGCTCAACAGGTTGAGGTGGACACTTCGGCGCGTTACGGCGCGGAATCCGTCTTGGAAGCGAGCGCCGTTCATTGGGATATCAAATGGGGCTCGTGGAACGTTTCCGCCGTCGGAGAGCGATATGAGTGCGAAATCAAGGGTACATGTACGGATGACGATCGCTCGACCGTCATCCGCGCGCCGACCGATAGCTTGGATGAAGGTATGGCTCCACTCTGTCGCGAGACGTTCACGGGCGTCGTCACCGTTCACTTGTGGCGACTCAACGCTCAGGGCGCGCGCGTCGAAACAATCATCGACGGAGCTTCAAGCGATACTGCGTGCTTGGAAATCGGCGGTGGTCCGTGGTTGAGCGCCTGGAAATCAGTCGCTGAAATACGCACACCTCTGGGTCCGCTTATGGGTTTGCCGATCGACATGCGCTTCGTCGCGAACGCCCTGTCTCCGTTTGGAAATTTTTTACCTGGACTCTAAACGTACACGCGCGCCATTATTTAGACACACACTTAGAGATTATAATTTAACCATCGCCCCGTGCATGCAACCCATCGCCTCTGTTCGTACACATCATCATCATCATCATCGTCGCCCATGTGCCGCTTCACGGTTGCTCGAGTGTTCGCGTTCCACACTTTGACGCGTGCATGCGCTTCGCGCTCCGCACTGCGCTCATGCGTGCGATCTCGAGCGCGCCGTCGTGTGCGACGATCGGCACCGCGCGGCGCGCGCACAGAACCTCCAGGGTGTTCTGCGCTTCCGCGAAAGCTGAAGCTTCCGGCGGCGGCGCTAACGACCTTTCACAAATTAGCGTCGGCGACATCGTCGACGCGCTCGAGTGCGTCGATTTCGCGACATCTGGTGAGGGCGTCTGTCGTCTTCCGAACGGCATGGTGCTTCTCTGCGACGGAGCGACGCCCGGTGAAGTCGTCGAGGCGAGGATCACCAAGGTGAAAAAGTCAATCGCAGAGGGCTCGAAACTCGCTACGCGAAGACGAGCGGCGGATTCCATCTCGCCGCCGTGTCCGCACTACGCGCTCTGCGGTGGATGCTCGTGGCAGCACGTGTCGTATGATGCGCAGATGCTTCATAAACGCAACCGAGTCGTCGATGTGTTGAGTAGAATTGGCAAGGTGAGCGACGCGGAGAACGTCGTTGGCGACTGCGTCGGATCAGCGGAGACGCAGAGGTATAGAAACAAGATGGAATTTGCGTTTGGCGCGAGGGAGGATGGTGGCGGTGGCGTCGTGGTTGGTTTGCGTCCTCGAGGATCGAACGATTCCGTGATCGATATCAGTCAGGGGTGCATTTTGCAGAGCGAAGAGGCGGACGCGGTGTTGAAGACGACGCGCGACGCGCTCGAGCAAATGGGCGGACGGCTCGAAGCGTTCGATCGCACGACGGGCGAGGGAATGCTCAGAAGCATGACTATTCGCACCGCTACGAACGCAGAGGGTGGTAAATCGCTTATGGTGGATTTGGCGACGACGGCAGATGACGCAGATCTCGCGGATGGTCCGCTCTCGAGTTTGATTGACGCCATCGCAAAGACTCCGGGAGTGACAAACATCGTGCACACCGCCGTACCCAAGGAGGCAGAGCTTCGCCGGGGTGGGAAAGGACGGCGTTCAGCGTTTGTAAAAGGCGGGGCGAAGATCAAGCCGAGCGACAAGGTTAGAAATGTCAAGGCTATCGTGGGTGACAATAAAATCGTTGAGACGCTCGATGGTTTACAGTTTGAGCTGTCATCCGCATCCTTCTTTCAAACAAACACCAATCAGGCGTCTCGCCTGGTGCAACTCGTGCGAGAGGCGTGTGGATTTAGCGGTGACAAATCCGAAATAGTCCTCGATTTATTTTGTGGCACGGGGGCCATGGGATTGAGCGTCGCATCGAGCGCGCGACAGGTGATGGGATGGGAAATCGTTCCCGAGGCTGTTCGCGATGCGAAACGAAACGCCGAAATGAATGGAATCGACAACGCAAAGTTTTATCGGGTAGATTTGGCTCGATTGAACGCGTCCAAGGGCGCTCAAGGTCTTCTCACCACACCGAAAGGGAAAGAATTGCCGATGCCAGATGTCGTCATCACCGATCCAGCACGTCCGGGTATGGATGCCAAACTGATTTCCATTCTTCGAACCATTGGCGCACGACGAATCGTGTACGTATCGTGTAATCCCTCAACGCAAGCGCGCGACGCGGCGCTTCTCACGTCGGAATCGCAAGGTACACACGACGTGCGTTACGTATTGACGAAATGTACGCCGGTGGACATGTTTCCGCATACGGCGCACGTCGAATCCATCGCCGTGTTTGATCGCGTCGACGACGCATCAGCTTAAGGCCGTGCCTCTTTGTTGTACTACCTAGTTATTCAGTGTATTTTGCAAGACGAGCTACCGGTACTATTTCTTCAAAAACAAAATCTAATATACAACAACGCCGAAGGAAGCACGTACGCACTGAAATCAGCACATCCCGCGATACTGCGAATCCTTTGCCTGCGCGTCCATTGAACGACTCTGTCGAAACCGAATCGACTCCCCAGTCCTCTGATTCACGTACACCACCCCATTCCCGGCGAGCGTCTTCGTATCCATCCTACGCAACATTCTCAGGTATCCCCACTCGCTCGCCACGCGTTGCACGAAGACCCTATGCCACCCTTCCGATCCGTCGGCCCACTCTCGCAAACACCGCTCCATGGCGCCGTACTCCGCGCCGTCGCACCCCAGTCGCGTCAACAAATGCGCGAACGCCGGCGCGCACTCATCACACAGCCGCACGAACGCATCGGTACCACCCAATGCGTCGGCGCACCTCGAAACGAGCGCGCGCATGTGCGACCCGTCGTCGTCGTCGTCGCCCACTGTCAAAAGTAATCCCGGGCGTTCGACAATCAACTCAAAGACGCTCGCGTGGCACTCCTCGGGAAGCGCATCCTTGAGCGAGCGCACCCGGGACGCGAGCGCGCTTACGGGAATTTCGTGAACGACGGTTCGACCTTCGACCGAGGTGGATAACTGCGTCATTGCATGGTCGTCGAGGCGGAGGATCGCTCGAAGCGTCGCCAAGCGTCGGTCGTCGTGATCAACAACGTCGTCGGCACATTTCAACGCCGGTCGCGTCGAGACGAACGGCGCCGTGCGACGCCGATGTATTCGACGCGCCGCGTGGATGCCACGGGCGTGCCGCGCGCCGACGCGCATCGCGAGCGACGACGTCGACGTCGACATGGGCTTCGTTGTTTGAGGAAATGTTTTGGCGCGCGCTGTTTCGTCTTCACTGGTTTACTTTTTACATTGAAATATATCGGTCAAATCATCGCCGAGCCTTCCTGAGCGCGCGACCGGCGGTGAGGCGAGAAGGTGACCCGCCGACGTTAGCGTGGATCCGATCCAAATTACCGCCGCCGGGCTCGGCACAAGCGACGAAAGCCTTTCGAACGCTTCGCACGAAGGCGCCAAAATCGTTGGACCGGTTGCACTCCCTCAGCAACCCGTCCATCTCACTCAACGCCGGTTCGCACTCCACCACCTCGTACATGGCGTCTCTCAACCTCACCGCGAACGCAAACTCCTTCTCCGGCGCGTTCGCATCGATATACTTGAACACTAACCTTAATTTCTCCTCGGCTCCGTACTCAAATTTCAATCCCAACCGTTCTGAATACATCCTCGCCGCGTGTCTCAACGCCTCCAATTTACTCAACGCCGAACTCCCCTTTGTCTTTGCCGCCGCTTGATCCAGGCTCATCTTCTCCAACCGCACCCTTTCTCTCAACAACGACAACTGTTCCGGCAATCCTTCCGCCAATTCTTTCGCCGCGTTGGTTTCTTCCAACGCCTGCTCCGCTTCCAGCTCGAAACGCTCCGCCTCGGCTTGATTCTCAGCAGCCTTCGCGCTCAGGTTTCGTTCCCGCTCCACCAAACCTTCGTACTCGCGTTCAAATCGACGCAGGTTCGTCTCGTGCGCGTCTCTCAACCGTCGTTCGCGGTGGACATTCTCCTCAACCCACGCGCTTATGATTTCTTTAAACTCTGCCAGTTCCGTTTGTAAATTCTCAACGTCGTCGAGCATGATGGCATTCGTTCCGGTCCCGGTTCCGGTCCCGGCTCCTCGTCGGACGCGATGATGGTGGTCAAGCGCCGACGGCGCGTAGCCGCCGCCTTGTCCACCGCGTCGCATGGTTTACGACGATCGCGCGCGTCCGTCGTCGTTCGTCGTTCGTCGTCGAGTGCGGTGGGCAATCGCGCGTGTATTGCGTCTGTTTTTTGGTGAAAATTTGAAAACTGAAGTGCATTTTCAGACGCGCGATTGCGTGACTTGACTCGACTCGATGCGGAGGGCGAGCGTTCACGCGTGGATTGATTGATTGATTGATTGATTGATTTTTACTGATTCGACGTGGAGGGCGAGCGTTCACGCACTGATTGGTGGTGCTATAATGTACAAAGATTGCATATATACATGTCGTTTGTTCGGTTTCGTCCGCGCATCCGTTAATAGCCGAGCTTGGCGTTGAGGGAGGATTTACCGTCGCCGGTTTGATTCGCCGGGGCGGCCCAAGCCGGGGCGGCGTCGGCTCGATCTTGGTCTTCTTCTGCTTCGTCTTCGGCGTAACGTCGACCGGATGAGGCGGCGATGAGACGTTCGATGTCGGCCATCACGGATGCTTCTGCTGTACGGGTGGAATCGTCGGTGTTTGCGGTCGTCGCAGTCTTCGTCGTCGACTTCGTCGTCGTTGGTCGATCCCGAGCGGCATCGGGCCGTTTACGGATTTCCAAGCCGCCGGCGGACGACGCGAGCGCTCGGAGTTGGTCTGGCATGAGGAAACCGTCGTCAGCGTCAGCGTCAGCGTCAGTGGCGGGCACAGATGGCACCAGAGGATTCTCGCGCGGCGCGGGTTTGGGCGACGCGCTTCGTCGCGCTTCGTTTTGACCTTCGAGCGCGAGAGATGGTGCCAATTCGGCTACGTCGACGACGACTGGACCGTCTTCGTCGTCCTCGTCTTTGATCGCCGTTTGGTGTGTCTCAGCCTGAACGTCACCGACAGTGCCACCACCACCACCGCCGCCAGTAAATTTACGCTTCTCAGTGAGGTATCCTTGACGCTCCCACTCCTCCTGTCGTCTAATCTCCTCGTCGCGACGAGCGCGCTCTTCGACCTCTTCGGCGCGCTTGGCTTTGAGCGCCTTCTCGCGCTTCTGCTCCTCCTCGACACGTCGAGCCTCTGCATCCTCGACGTGTTTGCGCATCGCGTCGCCTTTTGCAGAACCCGGGCGGAACTCTTCCTTCGGGTCGGCGTACTTGAGCAAACGCGAAATGTGTTCGAGTTCGGATACTTTTGCAGAAACCATCTCGCGCAACCTGTCGATTTCCGCCATAAATCGACTGGCTCCGATTTCATCCATGTAAGCGTCCAACGCGTCACCTTGGCTCGAAACGCCCGCCGTGCGCTCACGTTCAGCCTGTGCGGCTTGTTCAGTGATGGAAATGAGTTTTTCGGTGTCTGATATGGACTTTTCGACGGCGACACGCTTGTCCCAAAGCGTTGCTGCCGTTTCAAGCGTCTTTGGCGCAGAAATGCCGGCGCTTGATTTATTGTCGACGTTCATCCTCTTCATTCCCTTGCGCCTCTTACGCTGGGGGTTAGAGCCAGACCGATCGTAAAAGTCATCTTCATCACTTTCGTATTCGTCGTCATCCGACCCTCGTCCCCGACGACGTCTCGACGCGCCGACACCGCCGCTCGTCAAGCCCAAACTCGCGCGCAACGATTCGTTCAACGTTTCACCCGCATCTTCAATCTCCTCCTCTAGCGTCTCGATCGCCCGCTCGACGATGGATACCCGCGCGAGCTGACCCGTGGTTAACCCACCCTGCTGCGTCGATTCCTTAGCGCGAATCCGCTCAATCTCCAATCGCATCGACGCGCGCTTTTCCTCCTTGCGTTGAATATTTTCCCTTTGCTTCTCTTGCCTATCGCTGAACTTCCCTCGATGAGTCCGCCAATCCACCTCTTCGATCGCCCGTTGTCTTCCCGCAATCTCTTCGTCGTCATCGACAATCCCCCACGAAGACCCGGCCGCCGCAGACACCGCAGCCGCCTTTTCCGCCGCTCGCTCACGCTTCAACGCTTCCAACTCCTTCTTTGCCTCCTCCTCCGCTGCCTTTTCCAACGCCGCCAACGCCCGCATCTCCGCCGCACTCAACCCTTCCTCCGGCATCAAACTCTCATCTCCATCCAAAACGTACGACCGACTCGACTCCCCAAGTTTTATTTGATCCCCGACTCTTACTGGCGCGTACGCTCCTGGTTTGATCCTCCGCTTGTTCACAAACGTTCCGTGCGCGCTCCCGCAATCCAACACGTACGCCTCCGTCGTCCCGCCCTTAAACTGAATCACCGCGTGTAACCTCGATGTCGACGGGTGTTCGACGACGACGTCGCAGCTCGGATGTCGCCCAAAGCGCACGCACGACCGTGGGGTTCCATCCTTGGTCGCGTCGAGTCGCTCTCGGGAAACCAAGACACCTTCCTTGAGCGTGTCGAGGTAAAACTCTGTCGTCGGCGCGCCGCCCCATGGCGGGACGTCGTAGGTTTTACTCAGCGGCGGAATGCTGGCATCGACGGTGATTGGTTTCGCCGGTTCGCCCGTCGTTCGCGTCGTCGTCGCCGGTACATCGTCGTCGTCTTCGCTCCTTTTCGATATCGGTTTTCGAGGCGGCGGTGGACGCATCATCTTTCTTATCGCTGCCGACGGGTATCGTGCGACCGCGCGTGTCGGGAACCGTCGGAAACGCGACGGTCAACGCGAAGAGATTATCTTCCTCGAACGACCCCCGCGCCGTCGCGATGCGATCGTACGTCGCGTCGGCGTCTGCGTGGCGGGTTTGCGAGCTGACGTTCGCGTCCGCGAATTCCGCGAAAGAAAAAATGCTTTTCATTTTGAAAACGACGACACTCATCGAAGACGACGACACTCATCGACGACGCGAGAGAGTTTCGATGCCAGAGGTGCGAAGAAAATTATTCATCGAAACCCCGACGACGGCGACGACGGCGACAGGGGTCGTTGACGAAGTAGGGTATTCGTCGGTCGCGCGAGGGATGGCGGTTAAAGATGACGCAGCAACGGTCGATGTCGCCGGGCAACGAGGAACGACGACGCTCGAACGAACGATGTCGAGCGGGGCGTCGACGAACGGTAGAGGGGATGAAAATAGCGGTGATGAGGGCGGCGGTGGGTCGCCGATGTTGAGCCCGATCGTCGGGGCGAACGAGGGAGAGGATGGACGCAAGAGACGCGAGGAGGACGCACCGCCGACGCCCGAGTCACCGAATTTGCGACCGGCGGCGGGTGACGCTGGGTCTGGGATGTACGACGCGTCTTTTAGGTTTGACGACGATGACGACAACGATGTGAGTCGATCGAGCGATGCCGTGAGTTTCGAGAGCGCAAACGTATCCATGGCGGTGAACACGACGCGAGGGAGCGAGTTTCATTCCATGTATCGCACGGCGGATTTGGATGAGTTTAGCGACGATGAGTTTAGCGCGAGCTCAAAGAGACGTAGACCGAGGTTGTTCGGGGTGTTTCGGGCGGTCAAACCGTTGTTGGCGTTCGTCGCGGGGTTCATCACGGTGTCGCTCGTTGTCGGCGAGGTGCACAAACGACGAGAGCGAGAAGACGAGAGCAAAGAGGACGGGAGAACGGTTGGACGATGAGTGCGCGTTACGTGCAAAACGTCGTCGCATCGTATCATATTTAAGCAATCTCGCCTTGCAAATATTAAATACACACACACAACTACTCTATCACCGTACCACTACGCGCACTGCTCTCGCGCACTGCTCTCGCGCACCGCCCGCCGCGTCGTCCTCTGTCAGCCACCATCGTCTTCCAACGCCCTCGCAATTTCCCTCAGCGCCTCCACCCGCTCGATCACTTTATCCACGCTTGCGTCAACGCGCGCCGCGTCTCTCCTCAGCGACTCTCTCTGCGCCTCATCGCTCGCGTCAACGCGTTCGAGCCCGCGTTCGAGTTCGCGCCGTTTCGCGACTAAACGATGCCCGCGCCTGAGTAAACGCTCGGATCTTGCGCGGACGTCATCGAGAGAGACAGAAGACGACGAGGACGACGAGGACGATGTAAATGCGAGCGAGGTTGACGCGCGCATATGGCGTGCGCGCGCGCGCGCGCGTGTGTGAACAACTTGTGTGAACAACTTTGCGATTGTCTTTTACATTTTACACAAACAAGGCCCGCGCTACGGGCGGCTATGAACGAACGAGCATTTACGAATGCGCGTAGACACGGCGTGTGCACAAAGGAATACCCTTCGTCCCATCCCCCGTCGACACTACGCGCCGTCGGCGAACGGGGCGCCTTGATTCGGTGGATTTGTTGCGTCAAGCGGAGTCCTGTCTCGTTCGATCGCTGACTCAGGCTCCGTCGTCGTCGCCGGCTCGGTCTCGGGCTCGGCGACCGTCGGTTCTGCTGCTGGTGTATCGACATTTTCTCTTCCTTCTTCTTCGTTGTCTTCATCGTCACCATCGCCAACCTCGATGTTTTCGTCCTCCAACCATTCTTCGTCTACGTCGTCTCGTCCGGTATCTCTGTTTTCGACGACGAGTCCGTCATCATTCATGACATCCACGAGCTCAATCTCCGCACCGGGAGGAGGGCCATCATTTTCATCCGCGAGGACGTCCTCGTCCTCGTCTCCTCGTTCTCCTTGATCTCGTTCAGCGAGTTCAGTCAGCGCTTCATCAGTCGGAGCCTCGGCCTCCCGCGGAGTGGGAGAGCTGTGAGGCGGTTGCTCGTTCGTCTCGTCACTGGAAACACCCAAGCTCGCGCTCGCGCTCGCGCTTCGTTGTGCCGCTTTTTTCTTCTTCTTGAGCTTCTTTTCATCCTTTTCCTTCTTCTTCTCAGCCTCCGTCTTCTTCTTCTCCACGGCGCCAAACTTGGAGCGCGCCTCAAGCATTGACTCAGAGGTGAGCTTGGAGAATAAGCTCTGTTCCTCGTCGTTGGCGAGCTCCTTGGCGACGTCCGAACCAAACCATCTGTGCAAGGTGCCGTACATGAGCAGACATGTCAAGCCAAAGATGAGAGCGGTGAACATTTGCAAGGCTAAAATCACCTCGTCGCACACTTGCACGACGGCGAGTTCAATCGTGTCGCTCATGGGTTGGCAAGAGCCGAGGCCTTCGTCAATATTGTCGAGGTATCCATTGTAAGACTCCACGGCGGAAGTCAAGCTAGCCATGTTGGCTGACGACGCGTACGCCCCGCCGAGGCTGTCTACGCTTTCAATCGCCGCCGTTACCGCTGTCCTATCCGCGTGCAGCTCTTCAATGTACGGACCCAACTCGTAGCCAAACCTCGGGCACACGAAGTACAGCTGAATGTTTTCCGGGACTTGAAACTCAACCATACCCTCGTAGGCGAAACAAATTTCTGCGCCTATGACAGAGATAGGCCAATACATCGCAACGACGAGCCAGGAGAAGACGAGCATCCACACTGGCACCGCTCTCACGAAGAACTCTGGAGTCATCCTACCGGGTACTTTTTTCCACCACTTGGCCACAGGAGTGCGCCCGTGATGGGCGACAATGGGCAAACACACGGTGAAAAGTAAGCCCACAAGCAACAAACACAGCGTCGTAATGCTTCCTGCCGTCATCCACGTGAAGACGTTGACCCACTGTAACGCATTCAAATCCTCGATGAACTGTGGCCCGTTGCCGTGGTGCAGCAACATAGTCGTCACCGCGGATAAAGCGCTCGTGATCGTCGCCTTTGCCGCGACGTCGTTCGCATCATCCGCCTCCCCGAGCAATGCCGTCAGTGCGTCGTCCATCTGCATGATTGGCAACGCGATTTTTTCCATGCCTCGTTGCCCTTCAACCGCCCACGCCTGGATCGTCTTCAACGTCGCCAGCCCACCCTTGAACCCCTCCACCATTCCGATCATCGCCGCCGGTCCGAACGCCGCCAACACGCACACGGTGATGATCCCTCGCGTTTTCGCCTCGCGAATGTTTGTATTCTCAAAAATTGTTCTGTTTTGGACCGTGTACGTCCGGTAGTAGAACAAGCACACGCCAGCGGCGACCACCGGCGGAATGGCGTACGTCAACGCGATCACCACGCACGACGACTTTAACTCGTACGCGCTAAAGTGGTGAAACGGCAGTTTGTGCACGAGCTCGCGAAGATCTAGGACGTACGACATGCTTGTCCGTGATGATCGTCGAGCGCGACGTCGGACGACGACGACTGAAGGTGGCTCACTTGGGTGTTGACTACCACGACTACTTCTACTTCTTACTACAATGTATGGGCTAACAGTGATGGAATCAGCGTTTCTTCTGAGTGGCGGTACTCGCGCTCACGTCGGCGACGACGTCCTCCAAGGTTTGGATGCGGTACCTACAAGATGACGACGATGGTTTCGTCGCGGGTTCGTCCCGGGTGAGCAGGTAGACTTTGCCTTCTTCGTCCGCCGTCGGGAGAACGCGAACAACGTCGAGGTGAGAGACATCGATGGCCGTCACAGAGGACGTCGACGCCGACACGGACGGTCCATCATCGTGACTGGCTAATAATTCGTACGTTTCGAGCGTACGGATCGATGGTTTGTGCACGCAAAGCGACGAGGCAGAAAAGTTCGCCGTCGCGTCTCTGCAACCTTTGATGATTCTTTTGACGCGAATTTTATCGCCAACCAGGCGGTACAAGATGACTCTGTGCAAGTTATCAGTCGTGGCGAACCATCCGCCGTGCCCGGCGGGGATGAACGCGCGGTACCGTCGAGGGGCGTCAACAAAGGCGCAGTTCCATCGTGATTCGCCGTTTTCGCGCTCGAGCGCGCTCACTTCGTCCATGTCCTCTCCTTCGTACGCCACGACGTCGGCGCCAAGCCGCGCGTTTTGATCGAACGCCGTTTTGACGACACCAAACGCCGTGGATGAGAGTTTTTTAAGCATGGACGCCGCTTGATTGGCGGCTGATTTCTTTCTATCTCCCGGAGCGACTGCTGACGTGGAAGAGCACGCTACGGCGGCACCGCCGACGGCGACCAAACGAATCGTCGACCCGGTTTTTGCGTCCACGGTGACTTTCCCCGTCGCGGCAACCATCGGGGCCAACCTTCTGAGCGTCCATCGACGCTTCGGAGCTCCGACTGTCGCGTCCCAGTGTAACACGCATCCGTCTTCGGTCGCCACGTACTCGCCGTCGCAGTACCGCACGGGGCTCATCGAAAACCGTTTCGGAGGCGAGCCGAGAGACGTCGTCACGTACCCCATGGAATCGCCAGCAAAAGCGACGTAACCACCGCCGATTCGTCGCGCAGCTCCGACGCACGTGACTCGACCCACGCACACGAACAACGCAGACGCCGACGTCGTCGTCGTCGTCGTCGTCGTCTCCGCGCAGCGATCCTCCCCGGAAGAAGACGACCGCTCGAGACGCACCGCGCGCGGGTTCGCGAGCGACCGGTACACTAAACCAACGTCCGGGACGACGACGCAGCACTCCGCGTCGACGTCGGCGCCGTCGAACGACGTTCCCGCGCGTTCTCTTCCTCCGTCTTCCATGCCCGTCCGTCCGTCGCCCTCCGCGGGGTCGCGCCCCGGGTCCAACCGTCGCCCTCTGCGGGGTCGGCCCCGGGTCCAACCGTCTCGTCTGTCGTCCCAACCACCCGTACTTTCACGCGCATGTCATCCCGACCCGGGTTAAAGATACAATACCTACTCATATTGGCGTTCGGTTTATTCTAAACCGAACACTTGTTAAACTGGAAAAAAATACAGAGAAGATTAGCATGGCCCCTGCGCAAGTACGTTGTCGAATCACGACTCGTCATCGCGCACGCTCGGAAAAGAGCGAATCACGAACGGCCAATCGGAGTAGGGACTGACGCGCGCGCTCGTTCTCGCTCGCGAAGGGATGACACACAATAACTCATTGAAAAGTTAACTGTTTTTTTTTGTGTACTACCGGGGTACATACCGTAGTGTGACCGGAGTTCAACTTCCAGCTTCATATCTATGATCGTCGCTTTAAATTAGTACCGTGTGTCCGATATAACATAAATAAGTTTATCGCGCACAGTCGGACTTTCGGCGAAAGTGGGACACTCGCACGAGACTCGCACTCCCTGCCGTCGCGCTTCGCCGCAGTCGGCCGCGCCGACGACGACTCCGACGACGACGATTCCCCGGGACTTGGCGTCGTTCATCACGGACGCCTCCGCGCGTTCGTTGATCCGACGAGCGCTGCGAGCGACGCGGTTGCTGAGCGATACGTGCGCGAGAGAGAGCGCGGTGGAGGAGATTAAGCGAACGGTTCGAGAGACGCCTCGAACGAGCGGAAAGGAGGCGACGGCGACGGCGCTGAGCGAGGCTCGACGACGATTGAGAGAATTTGAGGAGATGATTCTCATGGTGCGGTAGAAGGCGTGGTTTCGATGGCTTCAGCGCGTTTCGTCGCGATTAGTCGACGACACTTGGGGCGTACTTTCGACGTCGCGCAGGGCGTCGAGCTGAAAGAGGTCGCGGCGGCGTCGGCGTCATTGACGCTCGCCGCGACGTCGAGGATTGAAGCCGGCGTGCGAGCGGTGATGACGCCGTTTGCGGCCTGGGCGACTCGAAGCGTCGATTTCGCCGCTTCGAGCGCGTCGAACGACGCTCGATTCGGCGCCATTTTTAACGCCATGGACGCCGGTCCGGCGCACAACAAGACGATGATGGAGACGGTGTTGATGACGTTACACGTGCTCAACGAACGCATGATGAGTCGCGAAGACGAATCTGCGTACGCGGCAACGTACCCGGATTCAATGTATTTCGCTGAAGCGTGTCTGGACGAGTCAAGCGTCGCCCTGTTGGAAGGCACGTCGACGCGTCGTCGGCTCGAATCCCGCGCCGAGTTTACGCGCGCGCTGAGCCAAGCGACGTCGTTACCCGTCAAAGACGTCGCCTGGGCCCTCGGCGCGGTGTCGTCGCGAGCGATGAAATCCGACGTCGTCCCGTTCGCCTTTGTGCCCGGGTGCGATTTGCTCGACCACTCGTTCGACGCCAATTGCAGGCTTGGGCGCGATTCGCAGACGCACGAGGTCTTCGCATCCACTCTGCGCGTCATCGAACCCGGTGAATCGTTGACTTTGAGCTACGGCGACGCTCTGAGCAATGATAGGGCCCTTCGAATGTACGGGTTTGCTTTGGCAAACAACGCCGCCGACGAACGCGTCATCGCCGGTGGTGGTGGAGACTCAAACGCTTCCAGCATTCGCGGCGTCCATCCCGCGCATACGGATTTCGCGTTAAACGTCTCCGAGATGAAGCGCTCGCACCGCGATGCGGCGCAAATTTGGCTCGACGACGCCTCGAAATGGCGCGAAACGCAGTCACGAATTGTCGACGACGACGACTCCGTAAACGATTCGTGGCGAGACGCCGCGCGAACGCTTCGCGAGTGTCAATCGCAAATCATCGATGCGCACGTCGACGCGTTGAGTTAGAAATAGGATGGATTCTACCGGTACCGCTACTCGGTGGATCTACTACCAATGTGTAAGATACTAAAACTAGCTAAAACTAACTACACCTCGTCTTCGTAGTCCGCGGGGTCAAAGGAACAATCCGGCGGAGGCGCTTTGGCGTCCTCCTCGTCTCGGCGCTTCTTCTTTTTGCTCTTTCGCTTTGAATCCTCTCCATCATCGATACCACCGTCGCCCTCGAGCTCGCGCTTCATCTGCATAAGCGCCTGCGCTTTTTCGCTCCGCAAAAACATGTCTCGCACGCGCTCCTCCGTCTCGTTGGCGACGCGAACGATGGCGATGGGGTTCGGATCATCGTTGGCCCACCGAACATTGAGCGGCTCAGCCTCCTCTGCTCTCCACAACGTCTGACCCGCCATAGCCTCCTTGGCAAACTCAGCCGAGGCGCGAAACTTGTACCGAACGAACGCAAATCGACGATCAAATTTCACGGTGACGTCCTCGAGCGGGCCAAACTCACCAAACTGCGCGGAGATTTCGTCGTAAACCTTTTTCGCGTCCCAATTCGGATCGACGGCGCCGCCAAAGTACAAGTACAGCGTTCTCCCGATCCGCATGTACGAACCCGTGCCCCCGTTATCGTCCCGCTCCGTGTGATGTTTCGGTCTACCGAATATATCCAACATCATGTGATTCTTCGCGTCGTCAAACGCCGTCGGTACTTTGTGCAAATACTCGCACGCCTCGCCCAAGCCGCAGCACCCGCGCGCGAAGTGATAACACACCGCGGTCACCCCAGACCCGTTTGCCTTCGTCGCCCCGGCGTCTAAAATCGGCGCGCACCTCGTCACCGCTTTCACCGCCGAGTTGAAATCCCTCGCCAACCCCCCAGCCGCCGTCGCGTGTTTCCCCCACCACACGTTGAAGTCGCCCTTGGCGCCGTCGCTTCGGTGTCGAATCCTCGGTCCAGTTTCCGGATCGTACTGCACCCGCGCCGGTCGCGACGCGCTCACCCGTTCCCCTTCTTTCGTCCACATACGCATCGAGAAATCAATTCCCGGGTCCTCCGTCGGCAGCGCAAACGCTGACTGAGTCGCCGTGGTCGTGTCGTTCACATCGTCGTCGTCATCTTTCTTCGGTTCCTCCTCTTTCCGTTTCGGCGGAGGCGGGCGCGCGCCTTTATACACCACCGGAGGTGGCGCCGCCGACGACGACGGTCCCGCCATGACCGATCCCCGAGTCCCCGAGTCCCCGAGTCTCCGTCCGTTCGCGCGTCGCACACAGGCGCGCGAGCGCGTGCGCGCGCGTCCAAATCCAAATCCAAAGAGGATGTGTGTGTGTGTGTGTTTGACGAGTCATGAACCGTTAATCAGAGACATTCATCTTCCAACGTTTGAAACGTTCGAGTCACAGAGCGACGCACCGCACCGACGGTCGACGATGTTGACCCTGCTCGGGGCGTCGAAATCGCCGGAACACCGCCGGGCGAGATTGATGGACGACGACCGCGAGTCCACCCCGGGCCCGTCCAAAGGCGCGCGCGAGGAGGACGCCGACGTCGCTGTTGATGACGATTTCGATGCAGATGATGACCGTTTGGTGCGAACGGAAGATGATGACGCGACGACGACGACGACGACGGCACACGTGGTAGATGGAGACGGAGGAAACTGGACGAGACAAAACGTACGGTTGGCGACGCTGGTGTACGACGGATCGTGTGGGGTTCGGGTTCGGGAGACGAGCGGCGGCGCCGGCGGTAGCGCGTCTCCGTCGTCGCAAGAGCGAAGAATCGAAGCGCGCGTGCGCGTCATGGTTGGTAATGGAAACGGCGGTGATGATGGAGGAGACGATGGACGACGAGGAGGAGAGACGACGACGACAAGTAGGATGCTTCGCGTGCACGTGTCGTGCGATCACGATCCGTTCTTTTATCACGCGATGGAGGTGCGAGAGGAGGATTACGCGAAACTGCGGGCGGAGCAGCGGCTCGTGGTGAGTTTCGACGAGTTTCCCAAGGCGCTCGTGCGGTTGATTCGGGCGTGCGATGGAGGCCGGGACGGGCAGAAGGATGTATACTGCGTGTTGGATGTTCCCGGGCCAGGACACCCGACGCCGGATGTGAGCACGTTTTCAATCGTCGAGACGAATGCGTTCAACCAGTTTACGCACGTGGCGTTGAAATTTAAACCGGCGTCGGACCGAGCGGCGAAGCGGATTCTCGCCGGGCTCTTGATGGATGCTAGAGAGCGCGAGCGCGAACTCAAGAGATTTGAAAAGCTCTATCGCGAATCTCAGGGTGCGCTCGAGAGTTCGAGGGCGAAATCGATCGAGGCGCAGATGAAGTACGCCGAGGCGAGCGCAAAGGGCAAGCGAGAAATTTTGGACGAACTCGAGAGAGCACGAGAGCGTTACGAAGCGGACAAGCGTGAACTCCGCAAGCGCATGGACGACGCGTTGCAAGAAAAAGCCGAGATCGACCGCGAAAAGTTTTCAGCGCAAAACAAGGTGAGCGAGTTGGGAACCAAGCTGGGACTCATCGAAGGTGAACTCGCGATTACAAAGCGCGAATTGCAACGCGTTCGAGAAGACAACGCGGCGCTCGACGCCGAGGTGCACGAACGTGACAAGGCGCACAGTGCGCGCGCCTTGCGCGTTGAGTGGCTCGAGAAGCAACTCGGGGACAAGGAAGAGGTGATTGAACTGCTGAAATCAAGGCTCGACGCGAGCGAGGAACACAAAGTCGCGCTCGCCGCGTCGTGGGAGCAAGCGCGCCGCGCGCTCGGCAAGGCGGAAGAGCGCGTCGCCGCGAGCGCGGAGGAGATCAACAAGGGCAACAGCATCATTGAGGAACTCCATAAAGAGGTTCGCGCCGGGAAGAACAAGACGAAGATCCAAGCCGCCGTGATTAAAAAGCAAGAAGCCTTGCTCGAAGAGCGCCAAATGACGGTTCGCTCCGCCGCCGGCGACCGCGCCGAAGCCTCTCTCGAAACCCAAAATCTCCTCGATCAAATCCAAGCGTTGCGCGCTCGAGAGTCTGAACTCACGGGCAAACTCGAAGAATCCAACGCGTTGCTCCAAAGCAACCAACAGGTGATTCAATGGCTCAACTCTGAGCTCACCGTAGCCAACGCGGGCAAGCCGCCGCAGTCGGCGAGCGCGCCGGCGGCGCGTCTCTCCGACGTCCCGAGATCCCCACTCATCGATCTCTCGTCCCCAGCCCCGGCGACGGGTCGTTAACGTACGTTAACGAACGGGACGGGTCGGACGAACGTTTCGCGCGAACGCCGCGCGGCGTACCGTTAGCCCCTTCGCTCGAGTGTAACGCATACAATCACCCAAAAGAGGGGAACAACGCGCGAGAGAGAACGCCTCTCGCTTTTCAACCCAATCCCACTCCCACTCGAGGTGCGCTTTTTTCTCCATCGAGGTTGTTTACCCTCGATTACATTTCTTGAGTCATGAATCCTCAAATAGGCGTTACAACTGATTCAACATCACTGATATCGATCGCATCCTAATCGTCGTCGTCGTCGTCGTCGTCGTTCGCGCCAAGAGACGTTCGTCTGCCTCCTCGAGTCTGTCTCGGTCGTTCGCCGCCCGCACACTTTGACGCGTTTCTTTCGAGAGGTACGCGACGGAACGTCTCGCGCGCACGGACTCTTTCTCTCTTCGCCCTCGCCTCGTTCTACGTTCGACGCGCGGCGGCTCGGACGCGCGTCCGCGCGCGCGTCGCGTCTCGAATCGAATCAAAAATCATTTTGATTTTCTCGACCGCCGGTGGATGGATGGATGGAACGATGGATGGATGGATGGAACGCGTTCGGTTCGCGGGACGCGCGCGCTCTCGCGAGACGAGCGACGCGTCTTGGTCTCGTTCGTTCGTTCGTTCCGTCGGCGTTCGTGCCGTCCGTCCGCCCGTCCGTCCGTCGGTCGGTTTGAAAACACGATTGAAAATTGAAAAATGCCAAGCGCACGCATTTCGGTTCAAACGGCTCGTTTGAGGGGTAACAACCACGGCGCGAATGCGAACGCGAAGGTTTTTTGTGGAGGGATGTTTTGGACGGTGACGACGATGTACTGACGAACACACGCGCGATGACGACGCGTGCGACGGCGCGGATGCGTCTCGATCGGATCGGGACGCGTCCGCGCGCGCGCCGCGGTTCGCTTCGTCGACGCCTTTGAAAACGCGCGCAGAACTCGTCCATTTCAAACGCCGCCTAAGAACCGGATACAAACGAACGATCATGGCAGTTAGAACCGCCGCCAAGGCTGCGGCCAAGAAGGCGCTCACCAAGATGGATTCTCCGCTCGCGCTCATCGCGGGCGTTACCGTGGGTATTCTTGCCCTGGGTATCGTCGTGCAAGTGCTCTTGATTGTCGCGTCCATCTTTTCGTCCAAGTCTGCGGGCGGCTCGTCGCGCCCGAAGCGCGAGCGCAAGCCGTCCACAAAGGCGATCGAAGCCGCCCCGGCTCCGGCCAAGAAGGCGAGCAAGCCGGCGAAGAAGTCCTCGTCCAAGAAGGCTGCCCCGGCCAAGGCTGCCCCGGCCAAGAAGGCCCCGGCCAAGAAGGCTTCATCCAAGAAGGCGGCGCCGAAGAAGACGTCGTCCAAATCCGTCGTCAGCCCGCGCCGATCTTCCCGCACCCCGAGCAAGAAGAGATAAACGAACGAATATGAATGTTTGAGGTGGGATGCGGTGCGCACCGCCGCTTGTGAGCGGTGCGACGATGTGAAGGAGAAGAGATACGAAAGAGCTGTGGCCGGCGAACGCGGAGCTCGAGGTGAAAGTCTGTTCGTTTTCTGCTGTAAGTTCACCCATGACGCGGCGAGTGCTAGCTAGCATAGAACTTTCCCCGTTTTAGTTGAATGTTATCTTGTTAATTAATGAAGGACGACGAGAACACACACGCGCACGCGATCATAGTAAGGTGCGGGAGGAAAGGCGTTTGGATGGAACGTGCGTCTGTCGAGTCGTTTTCACAGCGTGGCGCAGGGAATCGCTTACGTTCTTCTACGTCGTACGAGTTTGGTATAATCTGTCTGTCATCTAATGTTGCAATGAACTTAACGCTGTTATCGCGGTCGCTTTACATAACCTTAAGGTGGCTGTACTTGGCGGCGTCGAGACCGAGCTCGTTCATGAGCGCGTTCCAACGCGGCGGCTCTTCGTCAAAGACGTACGTGAGCGGGAAGGTGAGCACACCGCTACCGCCGATGCCACGAAGCTGCTTGACAGTTTCGTAAATGCGAGTCTTCGGCACAGCTACAGAGACGGCGTAGTACTCACCCGCTTTACCAGAACCATCGGGTTGCGGCGTGTACACCGGAGCAATGGTCGGACCTTGCAAACCGCGCAAAATTTGACCGCACCCGTTGAGCTTGGTGGCGACGGCTTCGGCGCTTTCGCCGCGCACGTTCGCCGTAACCATAAACAAGCTCTCGGCACGCAAGTGCGCCTCGAGACGTTCGAGGAGCTCGTGCACAATCTCCAAAAGACCCTCACGCTTCAAGAGAGCCTCCCTAGACGCGACCAAAACCCCTTGACTGTCGAGCACGCGACCACCCTCAATCTCCTTCAAGTTGTTCTCTCTGAGCGTCGTGCCGCTGCTCACCAAATCAAGAATACAGTCCGCGGCACCCATGGCCGGCGCCGCCTCCAAAGCGCCGTCAGCAGTCGAAATCTCCACGTATTCAAAGCCGATGTCCTTGAAAAACTGCGTCGCGACGCTCGGGTACGCCGTGACTACGCGCAACGGGCGTTGCGGTCCCCACTTTGACAGCGCCATCAACTCGCGCATGCTGTTAATCTCATCCCACGCTTGCGGGATGGCCACAGCGAGATGGCACCCCCCGAACCCAAGTGCATCGTGCACAATCACAATGTCATCGTTGTTGTAGGCGATTTCCGCCAACATGTCGTAGCCGACGATGCCGATGTCAATGTCGCCAGAGACAATTTTACGCACGACATCCGTGGCGCGCTGAAACCAAACCTCCATGCCCGGAACGCTCGGAATCTCCGCCGCGTACTGCCTCGGGTTCAACTTTTTAACCGGCAACTGGCACACCTTCAATAAAGCCTGCGTATCTTCCGCCATGCGACCCTTCGACGGGATGCCCATGCGGATAGAGTTGCGGCTCTCGATGGGTTTGCGGAACGCTGCGAGCGACGAGAAAACCATTCGCAAACGTCGTCAGTCATCGTCATTTGGGCGTCAATCGGCGCGCGCGCATTATACTTTTTCATCCCAGCCCCTCTCCTGCGTCCCGTTCGTCACCGAACGTCATTCAAACCACCCGATCGTCTGGATCGAAAAAAATCTCCCTATCCAGATTGACCCCTCGAGACCCTCCCCCCTCGTCAACTCAGTCGAACGTCGAACGTCCGCGTCGTCGGCGGTGTCCGCGACCTCTCTCCTTCGCGTGCACTCATCCATCGCGCGCCCCTCGCGGTCCTCCAATCGTCGCACCTTTCGTTTCCGGTTTCTCCGTCGTTCTGATGCTCGCCGTCGTCACGCTCGCGCGTCTGGTCGCCACTTGGGCGCCGCCCTTGCGTCGAAGCGTCGTCATCATCTTGCCGCGAGTCACACCGCCGTAGCTCGCGCGCGCCGTCGAAGTGGCCGGCATCGTCATCATCGTCGTGCTCGTGATCGTCGTCGGTCACGCGGGTTGCGAACGCGTCCGTCGTCGGTCGTCGCGATCTGTCGTCGGCACGGGCGTCAATCGTTTCGACACGTTCCGAGACCGAATTTATAACTGAACCCTGGGTTTACGGAGTGTAGTACATTGGTGACCCAAAAATCTATGAATGGAATTCTTGTACCCAACAGTGGTTTGCGTGAAATTACCATATATCGACTAAATTGTACGTTTATATGTGTGTCTACTGTCATGCATCCAGCGCTCCACGTGTTTGTAAGTCTGGCGATGCCACGCGAACGACCCAACGACGTAAGAGAACGCCGCGTCGGACGACTGCGAGAATCGTGATCTCACGACGACGAGGACGACGAGGACGACGACGAGTACTTACATTTCTTTATCACCCGCGACGCGGTGCGGCGGCGTGCGGATAGCGTTTGAGACGACGACGACGCGTCGACGGTGTGGTGGACCTGCTGGAGCACGTCGCGCGAGACGAACCAAAGCGACGGGAAAGAGGACGAAAATGGACGAGGAGGAGGGGCGAACGAACGCGACGGCGAATCGCGTGCTCGTTGTCGGTGGTGGACGCGTCGGGGCGTACCTCGCGCGCGCGTTTCGCGCTGGCGGGGTGGAGACGGTGGTGCTGAAGATGTCGAATCGTGCAGAGACGCCGGGCGACACGACGCGCGTCGCGGTCAAGGCGATCGCGAGAGATGCCGGAGCGACCGTCTTGACGACGTATGAGAGTCTCGATAAGGATGCTGGGGGTCGGCATTTTGATTTCGTGTTCGTAGCCGTGAAGACGTACGCATTGGAGGCTGTGAAACGCGAGCTCGATGAGGCTTTAATCACATTTGACTTCGTCGTGACGGCGCACAACGGCATCGTGCGACCGCTCTTCGATGAGTCGAAATCCACTCGAGCTGTCATGCCCCAGTCGTGGGACATCATCGAGACCCCAGGAGTGGGGTGTGGGTACGACATTCACGTGAAGAATGAGGACAAGCCGTGGGTGATGCCGAACACAGCGGGCGGAAGAGCAACGCGCGAGTTGCTTAAAAAGTGCGGCGTATTGAGCGTGGCAACGGACGAATTTGAGTATTTACTCATTCGCAAGTATTTCATCAACGGCGTCGCCAATCTCCTCGCCATCGTTGGCGACTGCAACTGCGACGGTTTGCTCACGAATCATAGAGCTCGCATGGACAGGCTGTACGAAGAGATGCTCAACGTTTTGCGCGTTCCTCACGCTGCCGGTTTCGCCCTTGCCCCGGAAAACTTCCACGACGTCGTCTTCGAAGGACTCGCCACGTACAGAGACCACTTCCCATCTACCAAGCTTGATTTTGACGAGGGTGCCAAGCTCGAGATCGACAGCCTCAATGGGTACGTCATTGAATGCGCCAAGTCTCAAGGTTTACCATGCGACGAACACGAATCACTCGTCGCAGAAGTTAACGCGCTCCTCGCCGAGCGAGACGCCGCAAAGAAATAGCACGCGAACGAAACGTTGCGTCATTCCCGCGCACCCACCACATGATTTATTGTTAGCTCATTTGTAAACTATCAACTCCTAGTCGCTCTGATTCAATCCGACGTGTAAGGGTGACATCTGACTGGCGGCTGCCTCGCGACAGTTGAAAAAAATCATTTGTTTTCAAAAGATTGAAAGAAATCAACGTCAAAGCACGCCCGCGTATGGTGAACCCTTCGCACCCGGGTTCCGTCGGTAGAGTTATCGCGTTCGTTCTCGTCGGTGCCGTCGGTGGGTTTTACGTCCAAGGCGAGCTCGAGCGTGGGTACAAGGAGAAACAACTGCGCGCGTACGAAGACTACCTCGAACGGACGAGTAAGAAGACGAAGAAGTAAACAAACAGGACGTCGACGTCGACGCGCGATTCGAACGCCGTCGACGCGTCGGGGACAAAAACGATACCATGAATGGCGATCACCGACGCCGAAGCGCGTCGTTCGAGTTTGGTGTGGTGGAAAACTGCGCGGCGAATGAAACGTTTGGTCTGAATGGGTACGACTTTACGTTTGATGCGTGCGCGATACGAGGCGAGAGACCGCACATGGAGGATCGGTGGTGCGCGGTGTTGGATGAGACGAAGGACGCGTTCGTGTTGGGCGTGTTTGATGGACACGGAGGTGCGGCGGTGAGCGCGCACTTGAGCAGGGAGTTGGCGAGAGAGGTGCTGGCAGATGAAGCGTTGCGAGAGGATCCGACTTCGGCATTGAAGAGGGCGTTCAAGAGAGTGGATGACGTGGTGTGCGATCAGAATCCGGGGAGAATGAAGGGTATGTATGGGAATCCCGGCCCCGGGTCGACGGCGATCGTGGCGTTGATCATGCCGCCGGTGATGTACGTGGCGAACGTCGGCGATTCGCGCGCCACGGCTTTAGATGATAGAGGGAGAGTCGTCTTTGAATCGGTGGACCAACGGCCAACTTTAGCGGAAGAAAAGGATAGAATCACAGGGTATGGAGGGTTTGTCAAGAGAGGGCGAGACGGGGTGTTGCGCACGGGGGGTATACTCGCCGTATCCCGCGCGTTTGGGAACGCCGGCATTAAGAGATTTCTCTCGGTGGAGCCGGAAGTGACAAAGATTGATTTAGATAGCTTTGACTCTCTGATTCTGTGTTCGGATGGGTTGACAGACGTAATGGGAGGTAAACTGGCGAGCGAAACGATGCGAGCGGCACCCGTCGGCACGCTCGCGCCGTCGCCTTCACCCGTGCGTACGCGTCGCGTTGCCAACTCGCTGGTGACGCTAGCTCGCGTCCGACAAAGCAAGGATAACATCAGTGCAGTCGTTTTACAAGTCAGGCGATCCGCGTCAATCGCGTTCCCATCGCTTGAGACGCCAGCTTACGCCGCGCAGGCTATTTGCAAGACGCCCGAAACTGTGCAGTACGATCCCATGCATGCGGAGGTTTCTCGTGACGGTTTCGAAGGCGTCCTTTCGACGTTGGGCGAGGAGCGAGTTGAACTAGAGGTATGCGTTGATTTGGATTCAAAAATCACAGTTCGTGTCAACACAATTAGTTCCGGGGATGTAGCCGACGGTTTGTGTTCGCCGCCCGACGACTCGCTCCGAGAGTCGACGCAGGCCATCACGCCAATCGGAGCGAGCGCGTACAACGTACCAGGCCATGCAGTGCAGCTATAATAATTACAATGAGTTAATGATTAATGGTAATGGATGTATTGTTTTAGACGTCTCACGACGCTCTACGTTCGATTCTTTTGATTTTTTCTTGCGTCAGTACGCCGATGGCATCGTAATACGCGATGCCTGCTATGACGTAACACGCCGGGGCGAGAAGCATGGCATGCCGCAAGTCAAACTTGTTCGCCAAGAACGCAACCGCAAGCGGTCCAACGCCCGCAACCATGTTTCGCACGGCAAGATGTGCGGCGGCAGCGACGGACGGCGTTTCGGGTCTACTATCGCGCGTCATCACGGCGGTGGGCGAGCGGAAGATTTCCGCGGCAATCATACCCGGGAAGAGAAACATGAGCGAAGTCTTGTAGTCGTCGGCGAGGAGGGAAGCGGCGAGAAGCGGCCCGGCGAGCATCGTCGTGATGGCGATGAACAACCTTTGGCCCTCTGGACCGCGCGACTGAAGTCTATCGCAAATGTAACCGCCCCCTAACCCACCAGTGACGCCCGCCAAAGGAATGACAAGCGCGAGTAGCGGATCGTATTCCTGTGGGGTCAACGAAAATACGCGCTCGTAGAACGCCGCCTGGAACGCAATCATCGACCAGCCTCCGACGTCCGCTAACGTTGACGCCGCCGTGACTTTTTTGAACGCTTCGCTTTCAAAACAACTCGTCAGAGAAGCAAACATATCATTGAGTCCGCTTGACTTTAACGGAATCGAGGTGTACTGCCCTTTCATTTCGCTTTGCGCAATGACAGCTCGAGACGTCGCCATCACTCTTTCAGTCTCATTCGACATATCGGATTCATCAATCGACCCGATGAGGGCGACTAGACTTTCGGCATCCATGCTCTGGGCACGTTCTTTCTCGAGACGCTCTCGACGCGCCTTCTCCATTCTCACCTTGCGCTTGAGCGCGCGAGACCCCGTCCACGTTCTACCAGGATCGGAAATCGTGAACAAGATGAGCGGTACTATGAGCAAGCCTGGGGCAGCGACGACGTCGTAGATTTCGTGCCACGACATGCCCGTAGAGAGCATGGCGTCACCGACGGTGTTCTCCAACACCGTACCGACATTCGGCGTGAGCACCACAGAATCAGCGGTGGTGTACAGGATAGTATGAGCGCCGAGCGCCCCGATTTCCGTCAGGTACGTGAGCGGCAGTGTCAGCGGCTCGTTTGAAAATACGTGTTCCTCCGCACCCGCGGGAACGGGTGCGCGCCCGACAAACGCGCCACTCGCAAAGCTCACCGCGCGTCCCGCGTGGATGGCCAAATTGTAGAAACTGAGCGCGAAAGCCTTGTTGCGAGGAAAGAGTTCAGGAATCATGCTAAACGCCACCGGATTCTGCGCGCCGTTGCCGATGGCAAACAACCCTCTCGACAGGACGAGAGCGGAAAAGTTGGCCGAATGCGCCGTCATGAATGACGCTAGCGTCCACGTCCCGGCACCTATGGCCAGCAAATTCTTCCTATCGACGGTATCAGCCAAGATACCGACAAAGGGCAACAGCAACGAGTACGTCACAGTGAACAACGTCGTCAACAACGCCCCTTGTCCATCGCCGAGTTTTAGCTCTGAGCTCATCGCCGGGAGTAAACTCGGCAACAAGAACCCCGTGGCGCTCGCGTGACAGTACGCAAGCGTCAAAAGCGCTAGCGACCACGCCGCGTTCTTCTCGCGCTCGTTTCGAAACAAACCTCCAACTGTTTTGCTCGAAGCCCCCGTCTCGCTCGGTGCCCTCTCTTCCACCGCCCCCGTCGCCGCCTCCTCGAAAGCATCCGGAAACGCGTCTAGATACGCCGTCGACGCATCTTCCTCCACAAACCTCGACGCGGACGCGCGCGCTCCCTCTTCATCGTCATCCTCACCCGACTTTTCTGTCGTTGCGCTCGGTTCTCGTACCGCCCTCGTCCTCGCGCGTCTCTCCCTCCCGCCTCCCCCCTCGCTCGTAGACACCGTCTCTTCCCCTCTCCGCGGCGTCGCCGTCGTCCTCGCGAATCTCTCGCGCGTTCTCCCTCGCACCACCGTCCCACGTCGCGACGTCGACGTCGATTCAAACGCCCCCGAACCGCACTCGAGCCGCACCGCGACCCCAAATCGTTGCGCGCTCGCCGATAACGTTTCGCATCGTCGCGTCGCGTACGCCGTCGTCCCGCTCGTCGGACGCCCCGACGCGATCGGTGCGACGCAAACCCTCATCATCGCCGTCAACGAGGGACGCCCCGCGCGCGACGCGACGCGAGCGAGCGGTCGCGCGTCGTTGTCTCCCGCGCGTCGACGGAGTGGAACGCGTTTGAATGCAATTGTGGAGAATGATCCATTTTCACACTATTTGTACATACATATTGTTTTCTAACAAGAAAAAACGCGGGAAAGACGCGACGCGCCATAGGACGACGGACGGACGACGGACGGACGGACGACGAACGGGCGATGATGGAAAAGGCGCGGAAGAACATATCGCGGTATGATCTCTTCCCGAAGATTTCGGAGGATTTCGCGCAGCGCACGACGGCTGGAGGGATCATCTCTGTGGTTTCGCTCATTTTCATCGTGATGCTCTTTGCGCAACAAATGATCGAGTACGCGACAACGTCGACGTCGTACGATTTATTGGTGGATGGCGACGATCGGGGTTTTGGGGCGAAGATGCGGATAAACGTGGACCTTACGCTGCACGCGATGCACTGCGAACAGGTGAGTTTGGATGTGATGGACGTGACGGGGGAGCAACACTTGGACGTGACGTCGAGCGAAGTGACGAAGCGACGGGTGGATATGTTCGGAAAACGAATCGCGATGACGCAAGAGCGAGCAAAGGTGAATGAAAAACACACCAAGGCGAGCGATGAGGCGAAGAAGGAGGAGGATGGCACGGGGTTGGCAAAGTGCGGCGATTGCTACGGCGCCGGCGAGGAGGGCGAGTGTTGCGACGACTGCGAATCCGTTCGTCGCGCCTATCGTCGGAAAGGTTGGGCGCTCTCTCGCATCGGGACCGTGGATCAGTGTAAGCAAGAGTACGACGAGACGGCGATGCGAAACTTGCACAAAGAGGGGTGTCATTTCGAGGGACACATCGAGGTGAACAAGGTGGCGGGGAATTTCCACATTTCGCCTGGGAAGAGTTTCGACAACAATGGCCAACACGTCCACGATCTCTCTCCCTTTGGCGATTTGGACGTCTTCAACTTTTCGCACACGATTCATAAGATTTCTTTCGGTGAAGAGTTCCCGGGCGTGGTGAACCCGCTCGACGGCGTGTCGCGAATTATGGAGTCGAAGAGCGGAACGTATCAGTACAGACTGCAAGTCGTGCCAGCGCGTTATAAATTTTTAGGATTCAACGCGCGCGTCGTCGATAGCAACGAGTACTCGGTGACGGATCACTACAGAGAATTCGACCCGACGACGCAGCGTTCGCTTCCTGGGTTGTTCTTCTTTTACGACTTGTCTCCATTGCGCGTCGAGTACGAAGAGAAGAGGATGGGTTTCTTCAAGTTTTTGTCAAACGTAGCGGCAGTCGTTGGAGGCGTGTACGCGGTGTCGAGCATAGTCGACGGCGCCGTGTACAGAGGACAACGTGCGATGCAGGAAAAAGTGGATCTCGGTAAACAGGGATGAGCAGGGACGATGCCGTCGTTTAAACTAACAGTACACGGTAGACATTTGTAAATTGCAACGAAATTTTTTTATTATTTTGACAATGTGCAGCCGTCACGACGAGTCTTTGACATCAGGGCGGTGGCGGGCGAGGCGGGCGACACCTTTTATCAATGTCCATCGCTTTTTTCGCGCAATCTCGACCGAGTTCGGCGAGCTTTTTCATGCCTTTGAGAAACGAAATGTCACCCGAAGCGATTTCGCTCTTTATCTCGTCGTACTCGTCGTGGCACTTCTTCGCCAGCGCTTTGCGCTCCGCCTCGCAATCTTCCGGGTCCTCGCCCTGAGTTTGAATCTTCTCAGCGCACTCGTTCAAGTCACTCGTCACCTTCTCGGCGCACTTTTGCCCGAGTTCGGTCAACGCGGCGACGCACTCCGCCGGAGTCAACTCTCCCGCCGCGCACTTTTTCTCCGTCGCCTTGGCCTCATCCAAGCACGCTCTTTCCGCGCCTCGCATCGCATCCTCACACTCTTTCATCGCCGCGCGACACTCCGTACCGATTTCCGTCATCTTTGCCGCACATTCCGCACCGATTCGCGTTAAAACGCTCACCGTTTCCTCCGCCGTGGCGTCGCCTCGCTCAAACCGTTCCGCGCACTTCTCCGTCTCATCCGCGCACGTCTTCGCCCACTCCGCCGCGTCATCCACGCACGACTGTCGCTCCCGTCGACCGCCTTCGTCGCCCTCGTCGTCGCCGCCCACACCAAACGGCATGAATTCCCCAACTGTCGCGTCGACGGCCAGTTGGGTGCCGAGCGCTCCGACGGACCGCGCACCGGCGCGTCGCGGGGGCGCCACCACCGAAGCCGCGGACGCGACGACGACGACGCACATCGACAGCGCGATGAAGAGATGAGCGACTCCGCGCATGATGCGCGCGAAAGAACGGCGCGGGACGACGACAATTGTCGACGCTCGTCGACGACGCTTCGGCGCGTGGGCGTCGCGCGACATCGGACGACACCAATGTGTTCTACCCATCTTTTTACGGTTCACGAACCATGAAATCAATATATTTTACAGTGATCATCCAGGGATTATCATACTATTTACGCATACAAACACATCCATACACGCGCGATCCGAGTCCTCAGAGTCGAGGTTTTGCGCGCGCGCGGACGCGACGGACGGACGACACACGCGGACGCCGCTTCGGAAACGAGGACGCACGGAAAACGACGAGTAAGATGATGACGATGACGATGTCCGCGACGATGCGACCGCCGGTTCGCGCGAACAAAGCGACGACGACGACGTGCAGAAAGACGAATAAGATGATGATGATGACGTCGATGCCGACGCGTAAAGCGCACGTGGTGCGAGCGAACGAACAGGAAGACGGAGCGGCGACGAACGAGACGGATGATTTCGAGGAACGATTGTCGGCGCTTCGTGGGAAGCGATCGAAACGGGCGGCGAAAGACCCGAGTGATGCGGCGTCGAACGAAGGGACGATGAGTCCGATGGCGACGGCGGCGCGCGCGCAAAGCCGAGCCAAGGGCGTGAGAGACTTCACCGTGACGGAGAATGTCGACGAACCAAACGTGGATTGGGGCGTTGAGAATGTGATTTATGAAGGTCCTCCGGCGAGAGGGGAGGTTGTCGCTAACGTCGCCATGTCGTGGACGTTGGTGTGGTTGCCGTTGACCATACAGGCAGTGGGTCGCGCTTTGTGGTTGAGCTATAAGATTACTGATAAGCGTGTGAGCGTCGTGTCGACGTCTCCGTTGAGAAAGGAGCGCACGGACATTCCAGTGGATCAAATTATGGATGTTGTGTCCATTGGACGCGGAATTGGCGCTTGGGGGGACATGGTGATCACGCTTCGTAACGGCGAAAAGATTGAGTTGAGGTCGCTCCCAGAGTACAAAAAGTGCGAGGAGGCGATTCGCGAAAAGATGTACAAGGAGAAGATTATCGACTTTTAAATGAAGGAGCAAGCCCTTGTAGTAGCAACGGAAGAGTCACGCCACCTATAGCGGTAAAACAACAACAACTACTACGAATCCTACTGTACAACAATTTGTCGACTACTCGTACGCGTAGAGCCGAGCGTCGTCTAAAATCGCTCCATCGCGCGGCCTCGGCAATCTCTGCGCCTCCCAATCCTCGGCATCGTTCGAGTATGCCCCACGCGATTCTACGTGACACTTCACGCGCGTCAAAGCCCCCGCCTTGGCGACGACGGCGCGCTCGTCAACGAAACGTTTCGTCAACGCTCTCGCTCCGCTCGGCTTTTCGCGCCACCAATTCACCAAGAGCGTTACACGTTGGCCTCGAAACCCCGCCTCACCGCGCAAAACCCCGTGCCAACGATCTCCACCGAAGAGCAGCAATCTATTCGCCTTGGGCGCGCACGCGCAAGCGCTTCTCGGCGTCTTTGGACAGAGATTCCCGTCACCATCATCTGAAGTCGTCTGATCGAAGACAACCGTCGCGCCCGCGTCCAAACCGCCGCAGCGCTCTCCCCCTTCGATATACAACACGCTCGCCACCTCTGGGAACGTTCGTTTCGAGACGTACCCACCACTCATTCCTTCTCCACCCTCTTCAAACTCCACTCGCACGTCGCAATCCGTGTGATACAGCTTGGGTGGTTCGTCCCACGCGACGTCTTGTATCCACCACTCGGCGCCGGCGCACGCGCCTCCTCCTTCGCAAAGCGTCCCCGACGTCTCCTCGAACGCCCTCTGGAACGCCGACGAAGACGCCATCGCACCGACGTACGCCTCGATCGCGTTTCGCGGTCGTTCAAACGCGTCTCGCGGGATCCAAAACGAGCTCGTCAGCGTCGTCGTCGTCGGTGCACTTTTTCCTTGCGCATCGTCATCATCAACAACGTCGTTAAACGGATCGTATCCATCGTCGATGCACTCGATGTATTCCGTGACAAATGCGCGGAGTGCGTGAAACGAAGTCTCCTCGAGCGCGTCGTCGCGAATCGACGGTCGAAACGACGACGACGACGGCATCAGAACCGCGTCGTGCAATGATGATGATGATGATGTCGGGTAAAAATCAAACAAACTTCATTCAACGACGATCGAAACGAACCGAATCGAATCCGTCATGTCGCCGCCGTCGAGTCGCCCGACGACGACGATATCGATGAAACGATCAAAGTCGACGGCGACAAAGCCGGCGTCGACGGAGAAGACCGAGGCCGAACGCGCGCGGGAGGCTAAATACGCGCTGTTGCGTCGTAAAAAGGAGGAACGCGCTGAACGCGAGCAACAAGCGAAAGCGGCAAAGACGGCGGAAACGACGACGACAGATGGGAAGGATGGGAAAGATGATAGAGCCAGTGTGATCCCGGCGGGCTCATCGCCTCGGACGACGAACAAAGGGGAGACGAGCGGGAGGCATAAGAAACCGTCGGCGAATGACGCCGCGCGCGCGCCGAGGAAGAAACAAACGACGGTTCCGGTTCCCACGGTTCGAAAACTCCCCGGTGCGGCGAAACTACGACCGAACGACGCATCCAAGGCTTCTCCATCGCATCGACGCGCGCAAGACGCGGCGACAAAGGATGAACCGGTGGATCCGGCGATTGAACGCGCCAAGGCGATTTTAGCGGGTTTGCGAGCGAAGAAGCAGCGTCCGGGCGTCGCGCAAACATCGTCGATTGCGAATGAAATCGACGCCAGAGGAGGTGCGGTCGGGGAGGTGAAGAAACCTAAGTTGGTGTTTACGATGGGGAAACGCGAGGTGAAAACACCACCGCCGGTGGTGCACCCGCCGGGTGACGTGACGCGTCCGCCGGATGACGGTCCGACGGGGTACGCGTCGACGGCAATTGGATACGCACCGACGGTCGGGTACGCGTCGACGGAGATTCCCGCAACAGAAACGACAAAGGTTCTTCCGGAACCAATCATAGCCCCGCCGGAACCAATCATAGTCCCGCTAAAGGTTGAGGAGAAGAAGGAAATCAAACGACCGGGCGTGTTGAAGCGCCACGGTGCGTTTGGCGGATCGTCGACGCTTGCAAAGAAAGCAAAGCCCGGCGCGCCGACGCCGTTCCCCGAAGCCACCGACGGGGTGGGCGAACGCACGGATAAAGCGGAGCGAGAGGTGTTCATTAACAACCTCCCCGAGGGATGTACGGTTGAAACTCTCTCCCTAGCGTGTTACCGCTACGGACGAGTGAATAGCTGTCGCGTGCTGGAGCGCAAAAACATCGGTTTCGTCACCTTTGCCGATTCGGCTTCGGCGGAGAAAATTGTAAACGCGAGCAACGCGCATATGTCCGACCCGGATCGAGAACCGGTCATCGTCGACGGTCGCGTCGTCATGGTTGATTACAGCGATAAGCGCGCCGAGTACACTATCGGAGGTAAAGGACATATGGAGGAGATTCGGCAGCGCGCCCAGGAAGAATTGGAACGCATTCGCGACGGGGAAATCATCGAAGACGAACCAGAGTTGGTACGTCGCGAGATGATGGTGTATGAAGACATTTAGAGCACATGAATGACATTGATTGACGTAGATATATTTTAATGTGATTTCTCGCCGCGACGCGCGGCGCCGTTCGTCAGACGCCTCAACACCCACTCGTTTAACTTCTCGCCAGTGCTCGACGGACTGATCGCGAAGGGCCGATCGCGTGAACACCAAAACGACGACGCGATTGCGACATGGATGCTCAGACGTCGCTTTTACCCGTGTCGACGACACCGGCGTCGTCGTACACCGGCGAGACTTTGAGCTTTGGTTCTTCGAGCGATGCGACCGATCGCACTAGTCTCACGGATGCGCTCGCGACGCCGTCGACGAGACCGAGACGGTCTCGAAGCGCGGTGACGATGATGACGAAAGACTTTGTGAAAGCGTTTGCCTTCGCCTTTGCGGTGGCACTGGGAGTCGTCGCGCTAGCCGACGCGTATGTAGGAAAAGGCGAGGGTGTTGCGTTCACGTCTGCGTTTACGAGTCCGCGGCTCGGTCGCAACTGGAACTCCGCGGCGTCCCTGGCAGCGCACGAGCACGTCGAGTTACACGCGAAGAGGTTTCGAGGACGTGGAGAGTTTGTCCCGCGCGAGGCGCACAAGGTGGTCGTGCTCACGGTGAGCACCGGGGATAACTTGGCACAGACGTACGAGTGGGCGACGTCGCTTAAGGATGCCGGCGTGCTCAAGTTTATGATTGGATGCGTGGACTCGAAGTGCTTGAAACCAATGCAAGCGCTCGATGCCCCGGTGTTCGACGCGAGCGCGGAGAGCGAAGAGTTTGCGATGAAGGGACAGAGCAAAGAGGACGCGAGCAGGTGGGCGAGCGTCAAGGTGGCATACGAACTCGTAAATCTGGGATACACCGTCATGATGACGGCACCGACGACGAGATTCCGCCGAAATCCGATGGAGGTGATTGCTGAATCGATCGCGCGACACGGTGGTCACTCGGTATTCGCCATGCGTGGCGTGCACGACGCGGATGTAAAGGCAAGCGATTTGGAGGCGTGGACGGTGCCGGGTTCCACGGCGACACTGCGCGACGATTTCCTCATCTTTACCCCCGGATCGCAGCCTCTCATCGCGCACGTCCTCACAAGCTTTAAGGATACCATCCCGGAAGACGTCCTTCAACAAGAAACCGCCGTTGATGGCCTCGGTAAGGATGAGGCCGAGTTCAACTGGCGTTCGAATGTCGCCTTTGTGTTGAACCATCAACTTAGCAAAAATTCTGGTTTGCGCTGGAAGAAACCCTCGGGCGAGCCCGTCGACGCGGCCCCGTTTGCGATTAAACCGCAAGAGGTCAACATGGAGTCCGCGCTCTTGCGCGACGACGGTAGAGTCAAGGGTTTCATCGGCGAAGTCTCTGGTGAGGCACGCTTCGCCGGTAGGAGTGTCACCGTTGTCCTACTCGATCCCATAGTCGCTCGTGCCCACTGCAACGACGTCGGTGGCGAAATGAGTAAAACGTACGTCGTCGCGTGTGACTTGGACGATCGTTCTCTCGCCGGAAGACGCGTGGAGGTTGATCACCAGTGCATGCTGTTGAAGGCGTTGGAATACGTCGGCAAGAATCCCACGGGTCTCGGCAGCTTGCTTGGCTTTCTCGAGCATCACGGCGAATCGCCAATTCACGATAGTAAAGGGTTTCTCGGTGCGTTAGACGCGTGTAGACTGTAGCGTACGAAGAGTGCGTGTGTGTATGTAAAGTATTTCCAAACCAAAACCAACCGCCGCACTTCAGAGAGCGACTCGTTGATGCGTTCGACGTCTCAACCGTCGATCAAGCACCCCGTCGAAACGACGGACACGCGAGGTGTGTTCATAAATACGACGAATACGACGTCCACGCTCGCTTTTGTTCAGTTCGCTGACTCGTCGCGAACGTTTGACTAACGTTCGACCTTTTGATTGTTGATTCATTCACGCATAGGACCCGACCGCATCGTGAACGCCGGTGAACGCTTCGACGGCTCGTCGCAGGGTTTCGTGCGCGCCGACGTTGGGTTTTACGACGATTTCGGGGACGATTACGACGAATCAAAGGTTCGCGGGGCTGGAAAGAAAGGAAGAGGAAACGCAGAGGCACGGCGGGGTAACGTAGATTAGCATACCGTGAGACACACACACAGACAGAGAGACAGAGCGCGCACGATGCCGGACGATATTGTCGACGATAAGTCATTGCTCATCTTACTCGTGGAGACGAACCCAAATTACTGGGCGTCGAGCGAAGGGAAGAGCGAGGGGACGGCAGCGGCGGCGGGTTTGACGCATGTCTTGAACGCGACGACGGTGTTCTTGAATAGTTTTTTCGCGTTGAATCAGCAAAACAGAGCCGCCGTGATTGCGGTGCACGACGATGGATGTCACTATCTGTACACGTCGCCGCTCGGTGCGCCAATCGACGAGGAAGGGGGGGATGCGGAGGATGCAAAGTGGACAAACAAGGTGGGCGGTTTGGATCCTCTGCAGACGGAGGGCGTGCCGACGATGCTCAAGCGTCTCGCTGAGCTCGCTCCAGCGGACAAACCGTCGGGTGGGAAGAACAAGAAGCCACCGAAAGGCGGACGCACCGATGACGGCGTCGGCGTCCGCAACGGCGACGCGCAAAGTCGCGCATCCCCCATTGCGGGCGCGCTGAGTCTCGCTTTGTGTTACTGCAACCGCGCGCAAAGTCTCGAGCAATCCGCCGGTTTACGAGTCAAACCGCGAATCCTCTGCATGCAGGGCTCCCAAGACAATCCCACTGATTACATCTCCATGATGAACGCCATTTTTAGCGCCCAACGCCAGTCGATTCCCATTGACAGCTGCATGCTCGGCGACTACGATTCGCCCTTTATGCAACAAGCCGCCCACATCACCCGAGGCGCCTACGTCAAACCCACGCGCGGCGATGGCCTCCTCCAATACCTCCTTACCACCGCCGGCGTCGATCTGTACTCTAGAAAGTACATGAAACTCCCCGCCGCGCGCGGGATCGATTTCCGCGCGTCTTGTTTCTGCCACAAGCGTCCCGTCGCCGTCGGTTTCGTCTGCAGCGTCTGTCTCAGCATTTTCTGCGAGCGCGTCGAAGCCTGCCACACCTGCGGCGCCGATTTCTCCACCATCACCGCTGACGCCTAGCACCACGCGTCGGTCGGTCGGTCATTCTTCGGTACCGCCCCCAGGGAGTAGATGTTTACTTAGCGCGCCAGCCAGCACTTGGCACTAGTAATACGAGTTTAGATTTGGCAAGCCGAATGAATACCGTTAGACGTGGACACGTCATCTTGATTGCGTTCCTCACACCCCGCCGTTCGTTTGCGATTCCGCGCACGATCGAGCGCAGACGACGAAACGGACGAAACGGTCGGACGGACGGACGGACGGTGACGATCGATCGAGGGACTCGCGCGCGCGCCGATCGACGGATCGACGGAACGAACGGGCGATCTCGACTGGATTTGAAAAACGACGTTTGGAGGACCGAGCGCACTATATAGATTGTCGTTGAAAAGTTGAAACGCGCGATCGTCGCGAGGACGCATCATGCGGACGATGGCGATTCGAATGGCCCCGCGGGCGTCGGCGTCTGGGACATCGGGGAAACCAAAGACGCCGAACGGTGGGACGACTACAAAGTCTGGCGGGAAACCGAGCGCGCGAGCAAACGAAGCGGCGAAGCGGCGGTCGTCGGCTACTTCTTCGGCGTTTAAAAATGCGATGGCGATGCCGACGGCGGAGGTGAAGGAAGCGACGGATGGGCCTTTGCAACTCGCAAGTGATGATCACCGGGTGTTGGTGTTGGATGTGAGTTATCAGACGATCGACATTGTGTCTTGGCAGAGAGCGGTTGTTTTGCTGATGTTTGACAAGGTGGACGTCGTCAGTTATTACGACGGCCCCTGGGCGCTGAGTGCGGAGGATGCGTATCTCGTGCCGGCGGTAGTGAGAACGAGGAGTTACAGTCGGCATCGGTCGCACAAGACGCCGTTGGTGTCGCTGCATCGGAGGAATATTTTTATCCGCGACGGGTTCAAGTGTCAGTACTGCGGAAAGGGCGACAGCCTCACCGTGGACCACGTGCACCCAGCGTCAAAGGGTGGGCCGTGGACCTGGGAGAATCTCACCACCGCGTGCGCGTCGTGTAACAATAAAAAGGGTGACAAGACGCTGGCGCAGAGTGGGATGAAATTGGCGAAAGCACCGGCGCCGCCGACTGTGGCAAGTATGTGCTTATACAACCGCCACGGTCGGTTTGTAAATCCGCCGGAAGAGTGGGTGCCGTTCATCCCGCAGCAGCAAATAGTGCGCACGGGAATGGGGAGCGCGACGAAACCACATGGTACCGGTGCGACGATCGCGGCATCTCGCGCGAGATGATCACCGCGCTCGTCTGAAACGCTTATCGAATTATTGTACAAACATCATCTTTACGCGACTGCGCTCGCTACACCTGCATGTTCCAAGTTGTTATAAATTACTCGCACTGTTCAGCTTTTTAAAAGAATGTGTCTACTGTACTCACTGTCTATTATAATCATCACGTCTTGGTCTCCATCAGACGCTCGAGGCGCGACGCTTCGTCTTTAACGTTGACGACGACAGTTCGCACGTCTCCGCTGAGTTGCACCAATCCTGGCTTGGCACCTTTCGGTTTGCTCACCTGTCGACACCTGACAAGCGACACCGGCGCTCGACCAACCTGATTCGCTTTACTATTCGCCGCCGCCAACACCGCGGCGTCAATCATCGTCTCCTTTGGCAGATCCTCACCCGTGTACCGAATGACGACGTGCGAACCCGGACATCCCGCGGCGTGCATCCACCAATCACGCGAATCCCGACACTCTGGATCGCAACTCACCCGATCGTTATCCGACGACGTCCTTCCCACGCGAATATCAATCCCATCCACCGATACAAAGGTCCAATACGGCATCCTCGGCGCGCTATTCTTCGGTCCTTTCACCTTTTTCACCCGCGCCGGACGTTCAGGCGGCGCGTCGTTCACCTCCAACGCCGCCGCTCTCGGGTACGCATCCTCAATAAATTTCGGCGAATTCACACTCTTGCACCCACGCAACACCTCGTCCAACGCATTTAACGCCTTGAGTTCCTCCTTCAGCCCCACCAATTCCTCTTCCACCGCCGCCACGTCTGGACACGCTTCCAACTCTTCCTCCGTCGCGTCCTCCTTTTCCAACAACGCGTTCACAGTCTCCTTCGACTCTCGCAGTTTCGTCGTCGCTTTCCCCACTTTCTTCACCATCCGGTCGAGCCGTCTTTGCGTCTCGCGTTTCAATCCATCCAGATCTATCGCCACCGCGGGTTTATACGTCGTCGAACCGCCGTCGTTCGTCGTTTGTGTCGCTGCTCGCGTGACCCTCATTCGCACCCGCGGCGTCTGCACCGCTCGCGAAGACGCGCGCGTCGCTCGGGGCGTCATCGTCGCGCGCATCTTCGCGACGTGCGTCGTCCCCAGCATGGGTATCGTCATCGTGGATTCGCGTCGCGGTATGAAGCGTCCGTGTCGTGGGGCGCGTGCGTTGCGTGAGTCTGCTTGTTTTCGCGCTTTATTGCAAAGTCTCCATGATTGATTCACCCGACGAAACCAAAGTACTCGGGATCGTTTTGTATGAGCATCGTGCGATTGTTGAATTTACCCTCGTCGTCGTCGCTCTCGCACTCGTCGTCCACGCGCGCGCGCGCGAGGGCGGCTTCGATGTCGTCAGACGAAGGCGGCGCGCGAGGCGCGAGCGCTTTGATGGCGTCTTCAATCGTGGCGTACTTTGGAAGCGGACGAATCCCGAGAGATTCGGGGCGACGGGGCTCTTTGTTCGCGATGAGCATGTCGGCGTCGGCGTGGGATAAAGCGGTGAGAACGACGTCCAGGAAGTACTTTGGGTCATCTTCGATGAGACGACGGGTGGCGTCGAGGACGCGGTAGGCGCGCGCCGATTTGGCTAAACCGGCGGCGGAGACGATGGATTTGGCGTCTGATGTGTCGACGTAGGATGAGTGTTCGCCGTACACGAGCGATAGATGACACTGGAGGTGTTTGATGTCTTCCCAAAACGACTCTGCGGTGTGATTGCTGTAAAAGCCGTGGTCCATTTTCCATCGCGTGAGAGACGGTTCACGAACGCCTCCGTCTCGCCGATCGGTAGTCGTCGAAGAGAGGACGGCGAGCTTGCACATGTATTTCAAATTTCGCTCACGACCACTGGATTTTTCTTCGGCAGCATCGAAAATCGGCGACGCGAGCGCCCTGGCGGCTTCCACGACGCTCGAGAACGCGGCTGTCTGTAAAGGAAAAAAGCGATACGCATCCGCCGGCGCCAGCGGCGAAGACTCTACCAAAATTACCGCCGCGACGAGCCGAGGATTCTTATTTGCCATCGCCGCCGCGACGAGACCACCCAAACCAAACCCGACGATGGCTACGGGACGAACGTACAAGTCGAGCTCGATGATGAACGACTCGACGTCATCCGCTAAATCCTCCGGCGCGTACCGCCCTTCTCTAGACCACGCCGATTCGCCGTGTCCTCTCAAATCCAATGCGTACACTGCGTATCCCGCATCCATCAGCGCCCCACCGAACCCACAGTACGCCCCACAACTCTCCCCGACGTCGTGCAACACGATCACCGCGCGTTTCTCGCTCTCCCCGAATGCGCGATACGCCAACCGAATCCCCGTCCGCGTCGCGTCCGCGTACCTCGTTCGACTCGCCCCTCTCGCCCGAGCGTTCTCCTCACCCGCCCCCAGCGCCGCTTCCATCGCCTTGGCGAATCTCCTCGCGCTCAGTTCCGCCCGCGGCGCGTTAACCAGCGCCGCGCACGTCATCGCGCTCATCCCCATCGCTTCTTCCGCCGTTCGCGGTTCGCGCGTTCCAAAGTTTCGCTCCATAAAACTCACCCGCCCTCGTCGCGAGGCAACTCCTCCTCCTCCTCCTCCTCCTTCTTCTTCTCCTCGTCGTCGTCGCTCTTCCTCCTCCTCCTCCTTTTCGCGCGCAGCGTCCAGCGCGCGCTCCGTCTCTTCGTCCAAATCCAACATCGCCACCTCGACGCGGCTTCGGTGCGCGACGACGACGACGACACTGACGACACTGACGAACGACGACGACGACACTGACGACACTGACGAACGACACTGACGAACGACGACACTGACGAACGACAACGGTCACGCAGTCACGCAGTCACGCAGTCACGCAGTCACGCAGTCACGCGTGCGTTTTATTTTTCGTGCGTTTTCTTTTTTTTTGCGTGCGTTTTTTTTTCTGTGTCACACATCTCTGTGTCGTTTTTCACGAGGGAGGATGTGTGACACTAAAAAACACAAACGA
>Ga0181578_10000286_pt1 | contig 47785 bp, 48 predicted proteins | sample 071ome_21_FD_148659 | JGI IMG/M metagenome (GOLD analysis project Ga0181578, IMG submission 148659) | Coastal salt marsh microbial communities from the Groves Creek Marsh, Skidaway Island, Georgia - 071401CT metaG (spades assembly) | ecosystem: Environmental > Aquatic > Marine > Intertidal zone... | reverse complement strand
TGACGAGCGCCTTCGTTCCGGAGTCGAATGGCATGTGGAGAATGAGTCCGCCGGCGTCGGGGCCCTCGTACGCGTGAGACCGACCGCTCTCGTCGATGCGGACTGTGTCACCGGGCGCAAGCGCGACCGCGAGACGCCGCCCGTATTCGGTCCATGCGTGGATCGGGTCTGTCTCCCCGGATGCGACCGCCGGGATGAGCGTGTCGCTGTAGTACGCCACAGCGGCCGCGTAACCATCGGGGTTGGCGCTTCGTAACTCCTTCAGCCGGGTACGGTAGAATTCACGCGGGTCTCGCGCTCCTGCTGCCTCGAGCGCTTCGGCGAGGAGTCGGTCGGCTTGCTCGGTTACGTCGGCGGTCATGGGGAGAGAGTCTCGCCGCCGCCGTTTCGCGTCAACGTCAGCCAGAAGGTAGCTTCCGCTCATGACTACGCCCTTTTCCCGCTCTCCGAGCTCGTTTTCGCCCATGCAAAACCCGACCCCCCAGGAATACCTCGAGGTCGACTGGGCGATGTTCGGCGAGTTGTGCCGCGCGCTCGCGCTCAAGGTCGCACGTGAGTACGACCCGGAGGTCATCGTCGGCATCGCGCGCGCGGGCGTGATCCCTGGCGCCGTGATCGCGTCGATGCTGCGACTCGATTTCTACTCGATGAAGATTTCGCGAAGGAGCTGGGACGACACGATTCGTGAGCGTCCCGAGATCCTTTCCGCCGCTCCGCGACAGGTCGCCGGAAAACGCGTGTTGATCGTCGACGAGATCACGACGTCGGGTGACACCCTGCGTTTGGCGCTGGCGGCGGCGCGGGACGTCCAGCCGGCGGAGGTCCGGACGGCCACCAGCTTCTCGCGCGAGGGCGGATACCAGCCGGACTACAGCGCGCTGACGATGAATGCCAACGTCGTATTTCCGTGGGACAGGAAGATCTTCGACGGTGACGATTTCGTGGTGAACCCCCGGTACGAGGGCTTCCTGGACGAGTAGTCAGACTCCTCGAGTCATCTCTTCCAGAAACTCGGCGTTCGTCCTCGTCATCTTCATCCGGCCGACCAGGAAGCCGATCGCTTCTTCAGGTGGCATGTCCGAGAGGAAGTTCCGGAGCAGGAAGACACGGTTCAGCTCGACGTCCGAGAGGAGCAGCTCTTCCTTGCGGGTACTGGACCGGTTGAGATCGATCGCGGGGAAGATGCGCTGCTCGGCGATCTCGCGGGCCAGCACGAGTTCCATGTTTCCGGTCCCCTTGAATTCCTCGAAGATCACCTCGTCCATTCGGCTGCCGGTCTCGATCAGAGCCGTGGCCACGATGGTGAGCGAGCCGCCGTCCATGATGTTCCGGGCAGACCCGAAGAAGTGTTTCGGCTTCTGAAGGGCCTTGGTGTCGAGACCTCCCGACATGATCCGACCCGAGCGCCGAATGGCGGCGTTGTAGGCTCGACCGAGACGGGTGATCGAGTCGAGAAGAATGACGACGTCCTTCCCGTGTTCGACGAGCCGCTTCGCCTTTTCCAGCACCATCTCCGCGACCTGGATGTGCCGCTTGGGTGACTCGTCGAAGGTGGAAGCGATCACTTCTCCGCGGACCTTCTGCTTCATCTCCGTCACCTCTTCCGGGCGCTCGTCGACAAGCAGCACCATGAGGTGGACGTCGGGCCAGTTGGTTGCGATGGCATCCGCCATTTGCTGCAGGATCGTCGTCTTTCCGGCCTTTGGCGGCGAGACGATCAGTCCGCGCTGTCCTTCTCCGATCGGGGCGATCAGGTCCACGATGCGCATCGCGATCCCCTGATCGTCATCCGGCACTTCGAGGCTGAGGCGCTTTTCCGGGTAGCGGGGCTTGAGCTTGTCGAACTCGCCTCGCTCCTGCGCCTCTTCGGGATCGGTCCCGTTCAGAGACTCGATCTTCTCGAGCGCGATATACTTCTCGCCCTTCCGAGGCGGGCGAACCTCACCGACCAGAGTATCACCCGTACGCAGCTTCAGCCGCTTGATCTGGGCCGGACTGACGTACACGTCGTCCGGGCTATTCACGTAGCTCCAAACCTGAGAGCGCAGGAAGCCGTACCCCTCGGGAAGGATTTCGAGCACACCTTCACTCGTCAGAGACTCGCCCTTCTCGAGCAGCGCGTGCTCGATTTTCAGGACGAGATCCTGCTTGCGGAGGGCATGGTACTGGCTGAGGTTCAAGTCCTCGGCCAGATCGTGCAGCTCTCCGACGTTCTTGCTCTGGAGCTCGGCGATGTCCACAGACATGTCTGCGCGGGAAGCGAGCCGACCGTGTCAGGTGGCGCCGGGAATTGAGAGAATCGGCCCTCGGGCCGTAACGAGCGGGGTGCCGGCAGACCCTCGTTCCAACGAATGGAACGGGCCGGCGATCAGGAGACCGAACCGTCGAAGGATCGATCGAGGCGAACGTAATGAGCGTGAAAAATGGGGTCAAGCTGGATCCCTCGCCCTGGTTCGATCTGCTGGCCGAATATCAGCTGACCACTCTGCCGCACGACACGGTACTTCGCGGTGTGCTGCGGGAGGATCTCTCTCCGGATCACCCCGAGGTCCTTCAGGCGATGGCAGAGTGGCCCGCTCCGGTCCACCTCGAGCACGGGGTGGACGGCACGGACATCGTGCTGGTCTATCAGCTGAAGGAGCCGCGCCCCGACTCGCTCGTGATGCACGCCTTCCTCCTGGTCGTGACACTCGTCACCACGCTCGGCTCCGGTGCCCTCATGCGCGGCGTGGACCCATTCTCGACGCGGTATGTCGAGTTTCTCGGTGTCACGCTGCCCTATCCTTCGGGCCTGGACGGGATGGAGCTGTGGCTGGGAGCGTCCTTTGCGGTGCCGTTCCTCGGTGTGCTCCTGACCCATGAAATGGGGCACTTCTACGCCGCGCGGGCACATCGCGTTCGAGCCAGCCTGCCTTACTTCCTGCCGTTCCCCCCATACTTCTCGGTGATCGGAAGCCTGGGAGCTTTCATCCGGCTTCGTGGGCCCACGGTGCGTCGATCGAGTCTCTTCGACATCGGTGTCTCGGGCCCGGTCGCCTCGTTCCTCGTCTCACTCCCGCTCTTTGCCGTAGGCCTCGGGTGGTCCCGGGTGACCGCAGTGGACGCGGACGTGTGGACACCCTTTGCGATCTTCTTCGCCGGACAGCCGGTGTACCTCGGCAATGGCGTGCTCACCCACGTGATGGCGGGGCTCTTTGGTCCGGGGGGTGCGGGCGACGGTTTGATCCTGCTCCATCCGGTCGCCCTCGCAGGGTGGCTCGGCCTCTTCGTCACCGCGCTGAACCTGCTACCCATGGGTCAATTGGACGGTGGGCACATTCTGTACGCGCTCTTCCCCAGACGGCACACCCGGATTGCGCGCTTCTTTCTGCTGTCACTCGTGCCGCTCGGAGCCCTGTGGTGGGGCTGGTGGGCGTGGGCGCTCCTCATTCTGGTGCTGCATCGGGGCCGGGTCGATCACCCGAGCGTCATCCTGCCCGAGCCGGTCATGGATCGGACCCGTCGCGTGTTCGGCTGGATGGTAATCCTGATCTTTTTGCTCACGTTCGCCCCGGTTCCACTACAGCTGTGAATTTGAAATATCGCAAATAGGGAATGGGGTGATCGTTCAAGTATCATAACGATTTCCTGTACTGTGACATCCGAAATTTCTTGACTATTGCGAATCCGGAAAGAACATTCGGTCATTCCGTTTTTCCAAAAAACGAAGAGGGTTTCGGTGTGGCACGACACAACCGTGACGGGGCCGGCGCGGATCAGCGCGGCTTCGAGTATGGCGTCAGTTATCAGCCCGACTGGCTCAAGCGTGTGAAAGTCACGCGGCAGCTCGAGTCGGGCCGCCAGTCGACCAAGACACTCTTTCGGAATCCTGCTCGAGGGCCTGAAACGGAGCCCGGCGAGCGCATCCGGACGCGTATCGTGTCGTCGGATCAGGCGGTCGACTTCGAGGTGGCGCTGACGGACCCCCGCGCCGCCGTTCGCCGTGTACGGATCTCCTACGAACTCCCTGACGGGAACGGACGCACGGAGGAGGTGGAGTTCACGCTGGAGAGCGAGGACTATCCGGACGACTAGATCGTTCGCCCCGTCTCCGGTTGCTGTATAATCGGGGATGACTTTCTTCGTCGCTCCCGTTCGGACTGTAGGCCGAGGTGCACTGCGCTCCGTGTCATCTGTCGGTCGGGCGGGATATCTGGGCGCGGATGCGTTCCGGGCCCTCAGAAAGGTGGATTTGTGGGGCCCCCACCTTCTTCCGCAGATGGCGCGAATCGGAGTCGAGTCCGTACCCATCGCGCTCTTCATCGCGTCGTTCACCGGCGTCGTGCTCGCGCTGCAGGCTTCGTACACGTTCACCGGTCAGGTACCGCTCTACTTCGTCGGTGCCCTGGTGGGGAAGACGATGATCCTCGAGCTGGGCCCGGTGTTGACGGGACTTTCTCTTTCCGGTCGCGTCGGGGCGAACATCGCGGCGGAGATCGGGACCATGCGGGTGACCGAGCAAATCGACGCACTCGAGACACTGGCCTACGATCCGGTCGCCTACCTGGTCACGCCACGGGTCCTCGCCGGAGCGATCATGTTCCCCATGGTCGTCATCCTGTCGATCGGGATCGGGATCGCAGCGGGTTGGGTAACGTCGATGGGATTGCTCGACCTTACCTCGGCCGAGTTCATCAAGGGTCTCAGGCTCTTTTTTGAGCCCTGGGATGTCCAGTTCGCCGCGATCAAGTCGGTCACCTTCGGCATCACCATCACCTCGGTCGGCTGCTCCTTCGGCTTTCACACCCGCGGGGGGGCGGAAGGGGTGGGTCAGGCCACCACGCGCGCGGTCGTGATCTCCAGCATGATCATTCTGGTCCTCGATGCCTTCTGGGCGGCGGTGCTGCTGTCATGAGCATCAGGTTGATCGACGTATACAAGTCGTTCGGGTCGAAGGAGGTCCTGAAAGGCTTTTCGCTCGAGATCGAGGACGGCACAACGACGACCGTGATCGGGGGCTCGGGCTCCGGAAAGTCGGTGGCACTGAAGCACATCGTGGCCCTGTTGCGGCCCGACGGGGGCAACGTCTGGGTGGACGAGGACAACGTCTCACGACTCGACCAGGAGTCGGTGTACCGGATGCGTCGGAATGTCGGGTACGTGTTCCAGTTCGCAGCGCTCTTCGATTCGATGACGATTGCGGAGAATGTGGGACTCGGGCTCCGTCGCATGGACGACTTTCCCAGGGACGCCATTCCGGATCGGGTGGCCGAATGCCTTCGGCTGGTTGATCTGGATGGGTACGAAGACCGGACGCCCGCTCAACTCTCCGGAGGGCAGAGGAAGCGAGCGGGTCTGGCCCGGGCCATCGCGACGAAGCCGAAGTACATCCTGTATGATGAGCCGACCACCGGACTCGATCCCGTCACGACGGCGGTCATCGATGAGCTGATCGTGCGGATGTCGGAGGAGCTCGGGGTCACGGGGGTCGTCATCTCGCACGACATGAAGAGCGCCTTCCGGATTTCTGATCGGGTCGCGATGCTCTACGATGGCGTGATACGAGAAGAGGGGACCCCGGATGAAATTCAGGGATCGGACGATCCGATCGTCAGAGGCTTCATCGAGGGACGTCCCGAACTGATGGGAGGCGCAGTAACGTGAAGGAGGGCCGGGAGCTACTCGTCGGGTTCGTGATCATCGCGGCCGTGACCGTCGCGGTCGTGGGAACGTTGTGGCTTCAGGGCTCGAACTTCGGTCGCCCGACGACCACGGTTCAGACATTGATCGCCTCGGTCGGACAGCTCACGGAGGGTAACGCCGTGACCTACCGCGGCGTCCGTATCGGAACGGTCGACGTCATCGAGGTCGAGCCGGGAGGAGCGAGTGTGCGGGTGTCGCTCCTGCTTCGGGAAAACCTCGGGCTGCCCGACGACGCCGCTGTCGTGCTCGGGCCCGAATCTCTCTTCGGGGCGTGGCAGGCGGAGATCGTCAGCCGGCAGAACTACCCGCGCTTTCCGTTCCTGGAGATCCCGAGCGGTACAAGTCCGACCGGTCCCGAGGCGGTGGGCCCCGTCCTCCCCGGATATGCGCTCCCCGAACTCTCTCGTCTGACCGCGTCGGCGGAACAGATTTCGGTGAACCTGGCCGACCTCAGTGAGCGTTTCGAGGTCGCATTCAATCAGGAAACCGCCGATAACCTCGCCAGTGCCATCACGAATCTGGAGGCGATCACTCAAGAGGTCCGCGTACTCGTTCAGACGCAGAGTGAGGTGGCGGGCAGTATCATCGCCAATGCCGACAGCACGTTGACGGAAGTCGAGGTCGCCGCACGCGCGGCTCGGAGCACGTTCCAGCGGGTCGATGGGTTGCTCGAGGACACTCAGATCGATTCGATCGTGGCAAATGTGTCGGCCGCGACGGCCAACCTCTCGCTCATCACGGCACAACTTTCGGACGAGGACGAGGGGATCACAGCGACGCTCGAACGTGCCGACTCCGCGTTCGCGAGCATGAGCCGAGTCGCGGCCCGGGTTGAGGCGGGTGAGGGATCGCTTGGCCGGCTCCTCACCGATTCGACGCTCGCCGTGCGCGCCGAAGACGTCCTCCTCCAGCTCGATCTTCTCCTTCAGGACGTCCGAGAAAACCCGAGACGTTACGTCCGACTGTCGATCTTCTGACCGACGCTCCCAGGCCTTCCCGCTATGCCCTCCAGCGACAGCCCTGCGACAGCTGCATGCGTCGAAATCAGCGCGGGGGGCGTCGTCGTCCGAGTCATTGGAGGCGTCCAGCACGCGCTGGTCATCCGTGACCCCTATCAGAAATGGGGTCTGCCGAAGGGACATGCGGAAGAGGGGGAGACCACCGAAGAGACCGCGCTGCGGGAAGTGCTCGAGGAGACGGGCCTGACGGACCTTCGACTCGGTGAGGAACTGGTGACAATCGACTGGGTGTTCCGGGCCAAGGGCCGGCGGATCCACAAATACACCACCTTCTTCTTGATGTATTCCGAGTCGGGAGTCCCGATACCCGAGCAAGGGGAAGGCATCACGGCGTGCGAGTGGGTGCGACTCGATCTCGCCCACGAGCGTATCTCGTATGAGAACGCCAGTGAGGTTGTTAAGGTGGCGCAGCGCCTTCTGTCGGACGGTGGTCTCGAGGCGGCCTACTGACGTTGCCTCACCCTCCAACGGAGAAGTGGAGGGACCGTTCGAGGAGTACCACGAAACCGATGAGTTGTGCGAGAAGGGGTCGTATTGCGATGGCGAACGGGTGACGTGACCTGGCTCGACTCCGCGAGGCTGGAGATGGTCTGAACGAGGTCGGAAGGACTTCAGGCCCGTCCGACTGTTCCTTGGTGACGAACCCTCTTCGTTTTCTTATCCTTCCCCCGGGGTTTGGAACGGCTTCTCTCTGAACCATGACCCCATCTCTCGTTTCTTCCGTCCCAGGTTTCCGGGACCGATGGCTGACGACATCCGCGATATCACAATCATCGGCGGAGGGCCGACCGGGCTCTTCGCCGCCTTCTATGCGGGCATGCGCGGGACGTCGTGTCGGATCGTCGACTCGCTGCCCGAACTGGGCGGTCAGCTCGCCGCGCTCTACCCGGAGAAGTACATCCACGATGTGGGTGGCTTTCCGAAGGTGCTCGCCAAGGATCTGGTGAAGGGGCTGGTCGAGCAGGCGCTGCAGTTCGACCCGGACGTGGTGCTCGACGAGCAGGTGCGCGAACTCGAGCACGCAGACGGCCACTTCGTGCTGCATTGCGCGCGTGACTCGTATCGAACCCGGGCGATCGTGATCGCCGGCGGAAAGGGCGCCTTCGAGCCGATGCCGCTCAAGTGCCCCGGGTACGAAGAGTTCATGCACAAGGGCGTCGAATACGCCGTGCGTGACCCGGAGTCTTTTCGCGGGCAGAACGTCGTGATCGTCGGCGGTGGGGACACCGCGCTCGACTTCGTGATCATGCTGAAGGACGTCGCGGCGTCCCTCACGCTCGTACATCGACGGGACGGGTGGCGTGCCCACGCGGCGACCGTCACGCTCATGGAGCAGGCCGCTGATGCGGGCGAGATCGATCTGCGCACCTTCTTCGAGGTCCGCGAGATCCATGGGAACGGCACGGTCGACCGCATCACGATCTTCGACAACCGCACGGACGAGGACGTCACGCTCGATTGCGATACCGTCCTGTCGTGCCTTGGCTTCAAGCCCGACCTCGGACCCATCAAGTCCTGGGGGCTGGAGGTCGAGAAGAACCGGATCATGGTCGACTCTCTGATGACCACGAACATTCCGGGGATCTACGCAGCAGGAGATGTGGTCGATTACTCCGGGAAACTCGATCTCATCGCCACGGGTTTCGCTGAGGCGGCGGTCGCGGTGAACAATGCCGTGCACCATGTCGATCCCACGGCTCGTGTGAACCCGGGCCACTCCACGAACATGAAAGTCTTCAAGGAAGAGTAGAGGAGCCGAGCATGACGGAGAGCGACACGCCGCAGCATGAGAAGGTCGTCATCATCGGATCCGGACCCGCCGGCTGGACCGCCGCGATCTACGCCGCCCGCGCTGAGATGAATCCGTTCGTCATCGAGGGGAATATCAGCCGGACGATGATCCCGGGGGGTCAGCTCATGTTCACGACCGAGGTCGAGAACTATCCGGGCTTCAAGGACGGCGTCGACGGTCAGGCCCTCATGATGGAGATGAAAGACCAAGCTCTTCGCTTCGACACGCGCGTGCTGACGGAGGACGTCGTCGAGATCAACAAGGACGTGTATCCCTTCCGGCTCACGACGACGAGCGGCACGGTCGTGACGGCTGACGCGGTGATTCTCGCGACCGGTGCGAACGCCAACTGGCTCGGATTGCCGAACGAAGAGAGGCTGGCACAGAGCGGCGGTGGCGTGAGCGCCTGTGCCGTATGCGATGGTGCGTTGCCGCACTTCCGGGATCAGGTGCTGGCGGTGATCGGCGGTGGAGATACGGCGATGGAGGACGCGTTGTACCTCACCAAGTTCGCGAAGGAGGTCGTCATCGTTCACCGTCGGGACGAGTTGCGCGCGTCGAAGATCATGGCCGAGCGCGCCCTGGAGCACGAGAAGATCACCTTCGCCTGGAATACGGTGGTCACTGATGTGCTCGGTGACGACGTCATCACTGGACTGCGACTCAAGGACGTGCACTCGGGCGAGGAGCGGGAGCTTTCGGTCGGGGGGCTATTCGTCGCGATCGGTCACTCACCCAACACCGGTTTTCTCGAGGGTGTCGTCGATCTCAAGGAAAATGGGTACGTCGAGACGCCCGTTCCCTGGCGCACGGAAACTTCAGTACCCGGAATCTTTGCGGCGGGCGACGTGATGGACGACTACTACCGTCAGGCAGTCACCGCGGCGGGCACCGGGTGCATGGCTGCGCTCGAGGCCGAGCGCTGGTTGGCGCATGGGGGCGCCGGAGCCGCGCACTCCGCGGAGGCGGTCCCGGCAGGAGACTGATCGGCTCGAGGGCCCGTTCGATGGAAGAACCGCTGACCTTCGAGCCCTACGACGGTGGGCCTGCGGGTCCGAGCAGTCGGCCGCCGTCCACGGGCATGATGTGGCCGGTGATGAACTGCGCCTCAATCAGGAACAGAAGGGCCTGAACCACGTCGTTCGGGCTGCCCGTGCGCTGCAGCACAGCCACGTTGGCCAGAGCGTCCCAGCGTTCCATGGGCCAGTCGTCCGGTGGGAGCACGGCACCCGGGGCGATCCCGTTCACCCTGACCTCCGGAGCGAGCGCCCGCGCCTGAACGCGGGTTAGATGGGCGAGGGCGGCCTTCGAGACCGCGTGGTGTGGATACGCGCTCCACGCCTGCCACGCCGACAGGTCGGTGATGTTCACCACACACCCGCGCGATTCACGCAACATCTCCGCGGCAGCACGGACGATGAGGTGAGGCGCCCGCACGTTCAGGTTCATGACCTGATCCCACTCGTCCCCATCCACGTCGAGCAGGGGTACCGACTGGAATGAAGCGGCCGAGTTGACGAGGACATCGAGTCGGCCGAACGAGGTCCGCACGGCATCGATCAGGCGGTCGGCCGCATGTACTTCGCCGAGATCCGCCTCCACGTGCACCAGCGTGCGTCCCAGCGCTGCGACCTCGTCCGCGAGCGTTGCGGCCTGAGCCGATGACGAGCGGTACGCGATCACGAGATCGTACCCCGCCCGGGCCAGGCCGAGGCTGATCGCGCGGCCGACCCGGACGGCACCCCCGGTTACGAGGGCCACGCGTTGCCTGTCACCATCGGTCATGGCGAAACTCCTGATCCCCGGCGCGATTCGTGCGCCGCACCAAATAGACTATGGAAGGACGTTCATGCCGAACCTGACGGGCAAGGTCGCGATCGTGACGGGCAGTACCAAGGGCATCGGGCTCGCGATCGCAAAGCGGATGGTCAGCGAGGGGATGTCTGTGGTGGTGAGTTCGCGGACTTCGGATGACGTGGCCGAGGTCGCGGCCCGTCTCGGTGACCACGTGATCGGGCTCCCTTGCGACGTGGCGGACCCGGATGATTGTGCGCGGCTCGTCGCGGAGACGGTGACGCACTTCGGCCGGCTCGACGTACTGGTGAACAACGCCGGGCTCGGTGTCTTCAAGCCGATTTCGGAGATGTCGATCGAAGAGTGGCAGCTTCAGGTCAATGTGAACCTGGGTGGGGTCTTCTACCTGTCGAAGGCGGCGCTTCCGCACCTGAGCGCGACAGGAGACGGCTACATCGTGAACATCGGCTCGCTGGCGAGTCGGAATACGTTCGCGAGTGGCACGGGCTACAACGCCTCGAAGTTCGGTCTGCTGGGGATGACCGAGGCGATGATGCTCGACGTCCGCCATGACGACGTACGTGTGTCGATCGTCATGCCCGGGAGCGTGAACACGCCGTTCAACAATCACGAGACCTCCTCGGAGCGAGGATGGAAGCTCGAGGCGGACGACTGCGCACTGGCGGTCATGCAATTGCTCGAATTCCCCAAGGAGGCCCACGTCAGTCGAATCGAGATCCGGCCGAGTCAGCCAGGTGCCAAGTCCTGATTTAACGCCTCCGCGACCGAACCGATCGGAGGTGGTGTCACGACTCGGTACAGGGGGACGTTGATGTCGGTTCGATGGACGTTGGGCTGTGGGTGCGCGTTGCTTGTTCTCGCCGCGTGTGACTCGGACGTGAGCGCCCCGGACGTCGGCGAAGAACCCGGAGGGTCGGTCGATCTATCGTCGTTCTTCATCACGCCTGCTCTCTGTGAAGATTCGCAGGGCCCGACGTGTACGTCGTTACGGCTCGGCGATGCGCACCTGACGACCACGACCCCTGCCCGGGGTAAGCTCTTCGCCTGTTCATCGGGTAATGCCAACGCACCAGGAAGTGACCCGGCCCGAATCACGTGGATCGATTGGGCAGCCAGCACGTGGAATCTGCTCAGGAAGCCGTTTCTTCCGTCCGGTTCGTTCTCTCCTCAGGCGGGAGAACTGACGATGTCGGAGTCAGGTGGGACGCGAAGCATCACCGTGAACAACCTGCCGATCGATGGGATGATCGGTGACTGGCCGATGACTCAGTATCCGGCTCTGTCGGCGATCGACCGTAACCCGGGTGTACCATCGGCTACGAGCCTGACGTTCCGGCTGCCCGTCGACCCGACCGTCAGCGTGACGCCTACCTGTACCTCTCTCGGAGCGATCGGCGTGACGCTCAATGGGGTGGTGCTCTACAACGCCGTGGATGCGCGTGGAAACGATGCCGTCGCCCACGAGATCGTCGACGAGTTCGGGGGGCACCCTGCCATGAGCGACTACCACTACCACTTTCTGCCGGAGCGGCTCGATTCGGCACCTCTGTCGGATGGTCACTCCGGTCTGGTCGGATACATCCGTGATGGCTTCGGACTCTACGGATATTACGGTCCGGGCGGCACGGAACTCACGAACGCCGACCTCGACGAATGCCACGGGCACGACCACGCACCCCTCGGCTATCACTACCATGCGACTCTGGAATACCCCTACACGATCGGCTGCTATCGAGGTGTGCCGGAGCCCGCATTCCTCGTCGTCGGGCGAGCCTCGGATGCGCCCGCGAGGGTCGTCCCGCGCTCAGAGGTCGTGGGGCCGTTTCTACGGAGGATGATCCAGCATCACGAGCAGGCGCTCGAGCTGACCGCTCTGGCTTCAGAGCGCTCTCGGCATCCGGACGTTCGAAGCATCGCCGAGCGGATCAGTATCTCCCAGGTCGAGGAGATCCGCCTGATGGAGTTCTGGCTGGAAAGTGAAGTGGCCTCCGCAACCCTGGATGCTTCCGAGTACAACATGCCGGGCATGCTGTCAGTCGAGCGCATCGAGGTCCTTCGACGGTCTTCCGGCGCTGAATTTGATGGGCGATTCCTCGACGCGATGGTCGAGCATCACCGTGGGGCGATCGAGATGTCCCGTGCCTATCTGGATCGCACGGGGGGGGCGTCGGGGGACACGTTCGCCGGTTGGTTCGTCCTGCACGTGGAGGCCGAACAGGCCAAGGAGATCGAGCGCATGCGGAGGATGCTCAGAGACGTGTCGTTACGGCGTGAGCATTGAAGTGCCGCCCCCTTCATGTCACGGAGCCTGCGCGTAGATTTGCGTCGTCTCAAACGAGCACGCATGCACGTCCCTCCTCAGCTGCAAGGAACAGCGCCCGATGACTGACCGATATCGTATTGAGAAGGATTCACTGGGCGAAATGCAGGTGCCGGCCGACGCGCTTTATGGCCCCCAGACGCAGCGCGCGGTCGAAAATTTTCCGATCAGCGGGCAGCGGTTCGGTCGTCGATTCATTCAAGCGATGGGGCTGATCAAGAAATCGGCGGCCGAGACGAATGCCGAACTGGGCAATCTGGATGCCGACGTCGCCCAGGCAGTCGTGGCGGCGGCCGGCGAGGTCGCGGACGGACGGTGGGACGCGGAGTTCGTGCTCGACATCTACCAGACCGGATCGGGGACGTCGACCAACATGAACACCAATGAGGTCGTCGCACACCGGGCGACGGAACTCCTCGAGGGAGATGGCGCGGTCCACCCGAATGACCATGTGAACTTCGGCCAGTCATCGAACGACACGATTCCGACAGCGATCCACATTTCGACCCGGGTCGCGATCGAGGAGGAACTCATCCCGGCGCTCCAGCACATGCACGATGCGCTCGACGCGAAGGCGAACGAGTTCGACACGGTCATCAAGTCGGGACGGACCCATCTCATGGACGCCACGCCTGTCCGACTGGGACAGGAGTTCGCCGGCTACGCGACTCAGATTCGGAAGGGTATCGAGCGCGTGCGGGCTGCGGGTGCGGAGCTGGAAGAGCTTGCGCTCGGGGGTACCGCCACGGGTACGGGAATCAACACGCACGAGGAGTTCTCGTCCCGGACGATTGCGCGTATCGCGGATGCGACCGGCGTCTCGTTCCGCGAGGCCGATGACCACTTCGAGGCTCAGGGCGCGAAGGACGCCGCCGTGAACGTCGCCGGCGCCTTCAACACGGTTGCCACGAGCTTCATGAAGATTGCGGACGACATCCGGTGGCTGGGGTCGGGTCCGACCTCCGGTCTCCACGAGGTCCGGCTTCCGGCCATTCAGCCGGGGTCCTCGATCATGCCGGGGAAGGTGAATCCGGTCATGTCGGAAGCGATGATGATGGTCGCCGCCCGGGTCATGGGGAACCACACGACGGTGACGGTGGCGGGCAGCCGCGGAAACTTCGAGCTGAACGTCATGATGCCGGTGCTGGCCCATGCGCTCCTCGAGTCCGTGACGCTTCTGACCAACATCGCGCTCGCCTTCACCGACCGTTGTGTCGTGGGCATCGAGGCCAATGAAGAGCGTGCACGAGAGCTGCTCGAGCGGAACCCGTCGATCGCGACCGCACTGAACCCCTATATCGGGTACGACGAGGCTGCCGTGGTCGCCAAGGAGTCGGCGAAGCGTGGCGTCAGCGTTCGTGAGATCGTTCGCGAGAAAGGCCTTCTTCCGGACGACCAGATCGACGAGGCGCTCGACGTGCGGTCCATGACCGAACCTGGGTTGCCGGACGCCTGACGCCGGCAGAGGGAGATACGAGGACGTCTCCCCGGGGGAATCCCGGGAGGTCCTGCGTGATGCTGTCGGCGATTCCGTGTGTTCCCCGGGGGCCGATCCCCTCCGGGGCTCGACGCGCAACTACCCCCCAAAAGCGAGTGACGCCAGGTGCAAGCACCTGACGCCACTCTTGGCACGCCCCCCCAGGGCGTGTTGCCCACCCATCCTGGCGTGGGGCTTTGTGCCGACCGGACGACCGAGGTCGAACCGGGCCGGCACGAATTTCAGGCTGACTGTCTTTCGAGGTCGAACTCGAAAACCATGTCGGTAGATACTTCACCGAGCGGCATTCCGCCATGCGGAATTACTCGGGTTACGTCTCCGTCCAGATACACAGGATAAGCCCAATTGCCGTATCGCACGACCTGAACCAATTCGGGCCCCTCCACCACGGCGGAAGAATGCACTCGTTCGGTGATCGAGCGCCATACTCTATCGACGAGCGACATCCGCTCCTGAATCGAATCCGCCCACAGCGCGAGGTGGATCCGCTTGCGGTCTTCGAGGGAAAGTGGGCGAATGATCCGTCGGTGACCTCGGAACGAGTGCGAGAGTAGAAACGCGATCGCCTCACCCTCCGGAACGGGCTCCAGACCGTGATCGTGGTATCCCGGCGTCCTGACCCGACGGGTATCGGATATATCGAGGTATCCATCAGCTGCAATGCGCATTCTTCCCTCCGCGTCTTCGTCGTTCGAGCCACCGATGAGTGGTTCGCTAGCTGCTCCAGAGAACAAGTCTCGTGCCGGTTGGGGCGAAGGTCCGATATCGGCTTGGTCGGCATCGTAGGTCGTTGCAGGAGATGGCTTTGTGGCGATACGAACAAGTTGGAGCGCGTTCGGGCTGGTGGCCGTGAACGGTCGATTCCGGCAACAATGCTTCCGGCCGTGGCAAATTTTTCCGACTTTCTGCCATGATTCATGACATCGATGAAATGGGAGCGCACGTCTCGGCGTCCGGAGGAGTCGACCTTGCGCCGGGACGGGCACGCGAGATCGACGCCGCGGTTCTCCAGCTCTTCACGAAGCAGCCAAGCCGTTGGGCGGAATCCGTGATCGACGAGCAGACGGCGCAGGCGTTCAAGACTGCACGTGAGGAGCAGGGCATCACCGTCGCCGGTGCCCACGACTCCTATCTGATCAACTTGTCGACCCCCGACCGAAGGCTGTGGCGCATGTCTCAGCGTGCGTTCGAGGCGGAACTCGCCCGGTGCGCTCTTCTGGAGTTGGACTTTCTGGTAACGCACCCGGGGAACGCGACCGACAAGGATTACGAGGCCGGGCTCGAGCGAAATGCCCAGGGGGTCACGGAGTCACTCGAAGCCGTATCGGGGCCGACGAAGGTGCTCCTCGAGCTCACGGCGGGAAGTGGCACGAGCGTGGGCGCGACCTTCGAGAATCTGCAGACGATCATCGAGATGATACCCGCGGAGCAGCGGCACCGGGTGGGAGTCTGTTTCGACACCTGCCATGCGTTCAGCGCGGGGTACGACCTCGTCGACGACTATGACGGGGTCTGGTCCGCCTTCGATGACGTGATCGGTCTGGATCGTCTGGGTCTGATCCACATGAACGACTCCCAGCACCCGTTCGACTCACGAAAGGACCGACACGAAAGCATCGGGGAGGGCAGCCTCGGCCTGGAGCCGTTCAGGAGGATCGTGCTCGACGAGCGTCTCATGACTGTGCCCAAGGTGCTGGAGACACCGAAGGGAGACGACGGGGAGGAGGCGGATATCCGAAATCTCACGTTGCTCCGCACCTTACGGGCGGAGGGCTGAGTCCCGGGGCCGCATGCGCCCGTCCCGCAGAACCCTTCGCGAACTCGTCTAGCAGGCTCTATATTCTCCTTCCGCAGCCGAAGGGCCTTTTATTGAGCCAACGCATCGAAGCCGGGACTGACTCCTGGACATGACGCTAGGCCCCGGAGGAGGGGAAAGCGGTAACGTTCGGGGAGGTCACCACTCGTGGTTTCCCGGGCTTCAATGAATCCCCCTTCGGCTGTAGCGGGGGTCGGTGCGCGTCGCCCAAGCGACTTGGCACCGGCTCCCGCATTTTTTTATTCCTTGCCGAGCTATGGATCGCGTGGTGTGCGATCGGGTAGCCGACAGTCCTGAGGAACCAGAACGCTGGACGAGATACAGCGATGCCCACCGTCCGTGTGACCCGCCGTGCCCACTTCTGTTCGGCCCATCGACTTCACCGCGTCGACTGGTCGGACGAGCAGAATCGAGAAGTGTTCGGAGATTGCTCGAACCCTAACTGGCACGGCCACAACTACATCCTGGATGTGACCGTGGAGGGCCCCGTCGATCCCGAGACCGGGTTCGTGATGGACCTCAAGCAGCTCAAGCACGCGATGAACGAACGTGTGATCGACGACGTCGATCACCGTAATCTCAACCTCGAGGTGTCCTGGCTCGAGGGGACTATGGCGTCCACCGAGAATTTTGCCGTCGCCATCTGGGACCGTATCGCGAGTGCGCTTCCTGAGGGTGTCCGGCTGCACAGGATCTATCTACAGGAAACGCCAAACAATTCCGTCGAATACATGGGGCCTGTCGGGGGCTGAGGACATGACCGAACCACGTGGGGCCGACCTCTCGGACGTCAGTTTTGAGGACCTCGTCGCGGAAATGATTCGCCGGTGCGGCGACTCCCCGGACCGTGAGGGGATGATGAAGACGCCGGAACGGGTCGCAAAGGCGATGGCGTTTCTCACTAAGGGTTACGGCGAGTCACCGCAGGCGGTGGTCGGCGACGCGATCTTTTCCGAGAACCATCAGAGCATGGTCCTCGTGAAGGACATCGAGCTGTACTCCCTCTGCGAGCACCACATGTTGCCGTTCTTCGGGAAGGCCCACGTGGCATACATCCCGAACGGCAACGTCATGGGGCTCTCCAAGGTGGCCCGCCTCGTCGAGGTATTCGCTCGTCGCTTTCAGGTTCAGGAGCGATTGACTGAGCAGGTCGCGCAGGCCGTCTGGGAGACCACCGAACCGCAGGGCGTGGCCGTCGTCATCGAGGCGTACCACCTGTGCATGATGATGCGGGGCGTGCAGAAACAGAACTCGAAGACGCTGACGTCGGCGATGCGTGGACTCTTCCTCGAGGACCACCGCACACGCGACGAATTCATGCGGCTGGTGACGAGTACACATCCTCCAATGGGATGACGGAGCGCACGAGCCTGGCGGGGCTCACCTGTCTCGTCACTGGAGCGAGCCGGGGAATCGGCCGGGCGGCGGCTGTGGCGCTTGCCGACTGCGGCGCCCGAGTCCGGGCCATGGCGAGGAGCGCGGACGCGTTACAGGAACTCGAGCGTGAATGCGGAGCGACGCCGATCGTTGTGGACCTTGGGGACGACGCGGCCGTCTGGACGGCACTCGACGAGGCGGCGGAGTCCGCTGGTGGTGTCCCTGACGTCGTCGTGAATGCCGCAGGAGTATTCGGGGTGGAAGCATGTGTCGACGAAACGGTGAAGTCGTTCGATGCCCACATCACGATCAATCTTCGGGCACCGTTTCTGGTCACGCGTTCGGTCCTCCCCGGCATGCTCGAGCGCGGCTCGGGTCTGATCGTCAACATCGGATCCGTCGCGGGCCGAAAGGCATTTCCGGGAAACGCGGCCTACTCGGCCTCGAAGTACGGGCTCCGGGGCTTTCACGAGGTGCTCCTCGAGGAGCTTCGCGGGACCGGGGTTCGCGCATCGCTGATCGAGCCGGCGGCGACCGACACGGCGCTCTGGGACGATCTCGATCCCGACTCGGACCCGAATCTTCCGGATCGGTCGGAGATGATGACGCCGGAGCAGGTAGCCGACGCGGTCGTGTTCGTCGCGACGCGACCGGAGGGTGTCACGGTACCTCATCTCGCGGTAGAGCGTGGCTGACCCGCCACATGCACTTTCTTCTCACTGATCGACTGACCTGCCCGCGTTGCGGACCGGCGTTTGGCCTGATCCTCCTCGCCGACCAGCTTCTGGATCGCCGGGTGCGGTTCGGTGTGCTCGGCTGTCCGAACTGCCGGGACTCATTCGAGATCGACGACGGCTTCGCGGACCTGCGTGCGCCGCCGCGCGGAGACCTTCCGCGCGGGCGAGCCGGAGCGGAGGTGCGCCCGGAAGAGGGCGACGTGGAGCGGATCGTGGCCCTTCTGGGAATCCACCGCGGCCCGGGAACGGTCGTGGCTCTGGGGGCGGCCGCCTCGTTCGCGGCGCCTATCGCAGAGGCCGTGTCAGACCTCATGGTCGTCGCGGTGGACCCGGAAACGAGGCGATGGCCCGCCCACGACGACGTGACGAGGATGGTCGCGTCTCCGGGGCTTCCGTTCTTTGATCGCACCCTGCGCGGTGCCGTCGTCGACGGTGCCCTGGGCCCTGCCATGCTCTTCGAGGCGTGTCGGTGCACGGCTCCGATGAGTCGTGTCGTCGTGCTGAATGCGGGCGCGGACGTGCCGCCCGTGATCGAAGAGGCTGGCCTGTCCGTGCTCGCTTCGGAGGGCGAAACCGTCGTCGCTGCAAGGGGTTGAGCGTTGCGCCGTGGCCGGCCGGCTTTCTACCTTCAGAAATCCCTGGGGAAGCGACGCCGGAGGGGTGCTCCGGCGACGGCCAAGGTTCTCTGACCCACCTCGAATGGCGTTCTGGAAGAAGCTCCTCGGGAGCGACGACGATCAGCGCGTCGACTACTACGACGAAGGCGTTGGCCTGCTCGAAGACGGCAAGTTCCACGAAGCGCTGACGTCATTTCGCCTGGCTCTCAAGGCGACCCCGGGGGACGAGATCGTTCTGCAACAGATTGCGATCTGCTATACCAGGATCGGGATGGTCGATGAGGCGGCCAAGACGTACCGCCACGTGCTCCAGAAGGACGAGTCGTCGTCGGGCGCTCACTACGGGTTGGCCTTCATTCTGCTGAGAAGTGAACGGCCCGAAGAGGCGATCCCTCACCTCGAAGCGTTCCTGACCCATGCGCCGCGGGACGAGGAAGCGACCTCGCACGTCGAGCACGCCCGCTGGACACTCGCGAATCTGCGCGGCGAGGCGCACGGAGAACCCACGATGAAGCTCGAAAAGGATGATCGCGATGTCGGGTAACGTTCGGCAGGCCCGCCTGCGCTGGACCGGTGAAGGAATGGCGTTCCGGGGTGGTCCGGACGGGGGTGCTCAGATCGGCATCGACGCTGACGGTGTCGAGGGGCCGGCCCCGATGCACCTGCTGCTCATGTCCGTCGGCGCCTGCATGGCGATCGACGTGCTGATGATTCTCGAGAAAGGGCGTGTTCCGGTGGACGACCTCGAGATCGAGACCACCGGGGTCCGGGCCGACGACCACCCGAGACGCTACGAGTCGATCGAGTTGGTCTATCGGATCAGCGGACCGACTGAGGATGACCAGCCGAAGATCGATCGTGCCATCGAGCTGTCGAGGGACAAGTATTGCTCGGTGCTCCAGACGATGGACCCGGCCATCGACCTCACGATCCGAAGCGAGCGGGTGTGAGCGGGGCCGTGGCGACGAAACTCGACTACTTCGCGAACGAGACACCAGTCCCGGATTCGACACTGACGGGGCTCTTCTTCGAGGCGATCGATCGTTTCGGTGATGAGGCTGCGCTTCAACGGTTCGAGACCGCAGACCGGATCGCGGACATCAGCTATCGTGACGTGCTGCACGATGTGATGCGGGTGAGTGGAGCGCTTCGCGCCTCGGGGATCGACTGCGGTGACCGGGCCGCGATTCTCTCGGAGAACCGACCTGAGTGGGCGCTCGTCGACTACGGGTCGCTTTGCTCGGGCGCCTGGGTCGTGCCCGTGTACCCGACGCTGACTGCACCGCAGGTCGAGTACGTGCTCACGGACTCCGGTGCGAGCATCGTCTTCGCCTCGACGCCGGACCTCGTCGCGAAGGCGCTCGAAGCCGCGTCTGGATGTCCGCAGGATATCACGGTCGTCGCCTTCGATTCGGGAGCGCCCGCCGAGGCCGTGCCATGGGAAGACTTTCTCGCTCGTAGCGGCCCCGTCGACAGTGCAGAGGATCGGGCGCGCTTCCGGGAAGAAGCCTTGCAGGCCCAGCCCGAAGATGTGGCTACGGTCCTGTACACCTCCGGGACCACAGGCCCTCCGAAGGGCGTCATGCTGACACACAACAACGTGGCATCCAATGTCCGTGCGACCGAGATGCACCTCGGTATCCTCGCGACGGATACCACGATCAGCTTCCTGCCCCTGTCGCACATCCTGCAGCGGATGGCCGACTATCTCTTCTTCTGGACCGGGGTCACGATCGCGTACCCGCGGTCCCTCGACACGCTGATCGTCGATCTCAAGCGGGTGGCGCCCACCGTCGTCGTCTCGGTTCCCCGGATCTACGAGAAGATCTACAACGGGGTGATGTCCGCCCGAGGACCGAAGAAGAAGCTGATCGACTGGGCGGCGGCCGTCGCGGATCGAGCGGCAGACCTGCGCCTCGCCGGCACGGAGCCCTCCGGACTTCTCGCCCTCAAGTACGCGATCGCTGACAAGCTGGTCTTCTCCAAGGTGAAGACCGCGGTGGGAGGGCGCATGCGCCTCTTCGTGAGCGGTGGTGGCCCGCTCGCGCCTGCACTGAACCGATTCTTCTACTCCATCGGGCTGACCATTCTCGAAGGGTACGGACTCACGGAGACGAGTCCGGTCACCAACGCGAACAGCGAGGAGTATTTCCGCATCGGGACCGTGGGTCATCCCGTTCCGGGCACCGAAGTCCGGATCGCCGAGGATGGAGAGATCCTGATTCGCGGTCCGCAGGTGATGAAGGGGTACTACAACAAGCCCGAGGCGACGGCGGAAGTTCTCTCGGACGATGGGTGGTTCGCGACCGGTGACATCGGGGAACTCGATTCGGACGGATTTCTTGCGATCACCGATCGGAAGAAGGACATCCTCGTCACTGCCGGCGGGAAGAACGTCGCGCCTCAGCCGATCGAGAATCTGCTCAAGACCCACACGCTCGTGGAACAGGCGGTCCTGATCGGAGACCGTCGGCGCTATTGCTCCTTGCTTGTCGTGCCCGCCTTCGACGCCCTTCGCCAGTGGGCTGAGGATCGCGGTATCGAGGCCGGGTCGGTTGAAGAGCTCGTAGCGCACCCGGATGTGCTCGCCGGCGTACAGGAAGAGTTGTTCGCGATGCTCGACGGGCTGGCCTCGTACGAGAGCCCGAAGAAGCTGGCGCTGCTCGCCGAGGAATTCACGGTCGAGAACGGTCTGATGACCCCGACTTTGAAGGTGAAGCGCCGTGAGCTTCGTGACCGGCTGGGAGACGTGATCAACGCGCTCTACGACGGCGAGGCAGCGGACTCGACCGCGCGCTGAGCTGATGAACGACTCGTACGACCCGACCATGGTGGTCGTGCTGACCACCATGCCGGATAGGGATGCCGCCGAAGCGCTCTCCTCACGCCTCGTCGAGGAGCGGTCGATCGCCTGCGCGAACATCGTACGGGGCGTCACGTCCATCTACCGTTGGGATGACGAGCTGAAGAAGGACTCGGAGGTCCTGGTGGTGATGAAGACCACGGCTGGGCATGTGGCGGCTCTTCAGTCGCGCGTGGAGGCGCTCCACCCGTACGACGTACCCGAAATCCTCGTGCTTCCCGTGGCCGGAGGTCACGCACCGTACCTCGAGTGGGTCGCCTCCGAGGTCTCCGGCTGATGGGGAAGCGCCGGAAGAAACGGAGCAGGAAGGCCGCACACGACACGGCGCAGGTCGAGTTGCTGCCAGGGCTGGCGGCCGACGTCTCCGATCAGACCACCGATCAGTCTGAGCAGGTCGGCGAGCAGGCTTCTCTCGTGGACGAGCGCCCGAGCGGTAATGGCGGGCCCGAAGTGTCGAGCGTCGAGCCGGCCGATGGCGAGGGCACCGGCGAGGCGGGTGACCTCGACGCGTCACCGCCCGTGCCGCGTCCGCAGGGCAATCAGCTTGCGCGGGCGCGCGATCTCGTTCAGTCCGGTCGAATCGAGGACGCGATCGAGCAGTACATGGAGATTCTGGGAGAGAATCCTCAGAACCTCCGGGCACACAATAATCTCGGAATCCTCTACGACGAGCTCGGCCAGCACGATACCGCGGTGGAGCATCTGGAGGCCGCCTTCGAGGTAGATCCGGAGAACGTCGAGGTGCTGACCAATCTGGCCAGCGCCTTGACCAAGCTGGCCCGATTCGACGCCGCGGATACGTCGATCCGGCAGGCCCTTCGGTTGGCTCCTGACGATCCCGCCGCCCGACTGGCTCAGGGCATTCTCTCATTCAGACGCGGCCTGTACACGCAGGCGGAAATGGAGCTGCGCTGGGTGTGCGAGCGCGACTCGGACGTCGGGGAGGCCTTCTACTACAGGGGCGAGGCGTTGAATCGGACGGGTCATTTCGCCGAGGCGACGGATCTGATGCTCCGAGCTGCCGAACTGCTTGCCGAAGACGCGAGGCCGTTCTACACACTGGGCCATCTGTACGATCGCCAGAGCCGGCCGGTCGAGGCTGCCGAGATGTATCGACGGGCCCGCGACCTGCAGGCCTCATGATTCGCGTCCTGGTCGGGAACCTGGCCGAGCAGGCTGTCGAGGGTGTCGTGCGGCCCGTGCAGTCGGATTTTTCTCCGGTCAGTCACGCTTCGAGAGATCTGGCCGCCGCCGCGGGGGAGAGCGTCGAGCAGAAGCTATCTCGTGTCGGTTCGCTCCCGATCGGTGGGGCGGTCATGACTCCGGCCGGGAACCTGCCGTGCGACTTCTTGATTCATGTGGTGGTCAGTTCCGCCGATGAGGCTCAGTCGTCGTTGACCGTACAGAAAGCGGTCCAGAACGGACTCCGAAGGGTCGCAGACATGGGCCTGACATCCCTGGCTCTGCCGCCACTGGGTATCGGCGTGGGTATGACGGAGCCCGAAGATGCGGCCCGCGCGCTGTGCGAGATCCTCTTCGATCACCTCGACTCGGGCGAAACTCTGGACATGTTCCTGGTCGTGCCATCGCCCTACGAGGAAGAGATGTTCTCAAGGATCGTAAGGGAGTTGGCGGACCAGAGGACGTCGGATGCCTGAATCGGATCGGAACCTGTGCTTCGAGGGCCCGTACCCAAGACGTCTCGTAGCTGGCCAGGCTCGGTAACAGGGGGGGAGGGCGCATGCGAAAGCGGATTCTCGGGACGACGATCGTCGTCGTGTGGATCGCCATGGTTGGGTGGAAGGCCCGTGACGTGTACTTCCAGCCGGAGTTGATGCGGTTGGCCGAGGCGGCACTGACGCTCGCGCCGGGCATCAACTTCTATACCCTGACCATGAACGACCGGACGGTGGGGCAGGCGACGTCGCGTCTCGACACGCTTCCGGACGGCTTCGAGCTCGAGGACCTCATGAACCTCGAGCTGCCCGCGCTCGGCCAGACGGGGATCGCCATCGCGCGGACGCGAGTGAAGCTCAGCCCGTCGCTCGTTATGGAGAATTTCAGCTTCACGCTGGACAGCGAGGTCGGCCGGTTCGAAGCGAGCGGGGAATTGCTTCCTGACACGACGCTCGAAGTTCGCATCGTGTCGGCCGGCAGCGAGCAGAACCTCTCCTTTCGCCTCCCGCAGCCGCCGATCATGTCCAATGTCGTGCCGATCAGGGTGGCGATGGGTGAGGGCCTCGACGTCGGAGAGACGGTCCGGCTTCCGGTCTTCGATCCGACGAGTCTCAGCACCCGTACCGTCGAAGTCCACATCCTCGAGCATGACACGCTGCTGGTCACGGATTCCGCCGCGATCGGAACGGACGGCCGTTGGGCGTCCGCGAGGCAGGATACCGTGCCGGCATGGAAGATCGCCGAGGAGTTCGGCGGCGTCCGTGTCGAGAGCTGGGTCGACGAGGACGGGCGAATTCTTCAGGCATCCAGTGCACTTGGCTTCTCGATGCAGAAGACCGAGTACGAGCTCGCACGGCAGGCCCAGGAAGATTCCCGTCTCGTGTCGAACTCACCGATCGACGACGACGTGATCCTCTCCACGGCGGTGCAGAGCAACGTCGATTTCGCGGACGTGACGCAATACGACGAGCTCCGCTTTCGATTGACCGGCGTCGACCTCGAGGGTTTTCAGCTCGAGGGTGGGCGACAGTCACTGCGGGGTGACACCCTCATCATCCGAAGGGCGGATTGGGAGGAGGTCGATCCCGGCTACCGGCTTCCGTACGCGTTCATGGATCTTCGCGAGTCGCTCGAGCCCGAGCCGCTGATTCAGAGCGATGATGAACGCATTATCCGAAGGGCGCGAGAAATCACGGCTCGGCGGACGCAGTGGTCTCAGGACCCGAAGGAAGTCGCGAGGCAGCTGACGACCGCTGTGTACAGCATGCTCGCTAAGGAGATCACGTTCTCGGTACCGAACGCGGTCCAGGTCCTCGAAACCCTCCAGGGTGACTGCAACGAGCACACGGTGCTCTACGTCGCGATGGCGCGTGCGCTCGGTCTTCCAGCGCGGACCGCGGTAGGACTTGTCTATGTGAACGGGGCCTTCTTCTACCACGCGTGGCCTGAGGTCTGGCTGGACGAATGGGTGGCGGTCGATCCGACCTTCGGCCAGTACCCTGCGGACGCGTCGCACATCCGGTTCGTCATCGGTGGCCTGGCTCAGCAGGTGGAGATCGTGCGCCTGATCGGAAGCCTCGACATCGAGGTGCTGGATCAGGTGGCGGCCGAGGAGCAGGAGTGATCGTCCGGATGCTGTTCCCACACGTGTTGCTCATCACGAATCCTCCAGGGGAGAGAACGTGACCCACGTTCCAAGCACCAATACGGAAACACTCGCGTCGGCCGCGAGTCCCGACGAGACAGCGCCCGGCGGCGTACCTGGCGAGATGCTGGAGCTGCGGGGGGTGAAGAAGAGGTACGGGACCTTCGAGGCGGTGAAGGGTCTCGACCTCGCCGTGCACCGGGGGGAAATCTTCGGCTTTCTGGGCCCGAACGGGGCAGGGAAGACGACGACGATTCGCATGGTGGCGGGTATACTGCGGCCGTCCGGCGGAGAGATATTCGTTGGGGGTGACGACCTCACTCATCAGCCCGAAAGGGCCAAGTCACGCATCGGGTACATCCCCGACCGACCGTACCTGTACGACAAGCTTTCCGGTGGGGAATTCCTTCGCTTCGTGGCCGGGTTGTGGGGTCGTGAGGGCGAGGCGGTCGAGGCCCGGGCCGACCGGCTGCTGGAGCTCTTTCATCTGACGCCGTGGAAGGACGAGCTCATCGAGAGCTACTCCCACGGCATGAGGCAGAAGATCCTCATCAGCTCAGCGCTCATCCACCAGCCGGAGTTGATCGTCGTCGATGAGCCGATGGTCGGCCTCGATCCCCGCTCGGCTCGCCTGCTGAAGGATCTGTTCCGTGAATTCGTCGGACACGGGGGGACGGTCTTCCTGTCCACCCACACCCTGGAGGTCGCGGAGGCGCTGTGCGATCGCATCGCGATCATCAATCAGGGTGAGATCATCGCCTTCGGCACGATGGACGAACTTCGGAGTCAGGCGGAGGCCGGGGGAGCGCACCTGGAGGAGATCTTCCTGAAGGTCACCGGGGGCGAGGCGATGAGCCACGTCATCGAAAGCCTTCGCGAGGCCATCGAGAAGTGAACGGCGTCGTTCAGGCCAGGGCAGGCCTCCTCTGGCTTCTGCGGCCGAAGATCCGTACGAAGCTCAATCGTGCGAAGACGGATGAAGGGCGTCTCTTCAAGGCGATGCTGCTCGGGTTTGTGGGCTTCTTCTTCTGGGCGCTGATCTTCGCGGTCATCTTCCGGATGCTCATGTACTTCCGGGGTACACAGGGCATCGGGGATCTGCTCGCGGCCAAGCTGCTCGGGCTCGCGTTCCTCACGTTCCTCATGATTCTCGTGCTGTCGAACGTGATCACGGCGCTCTCGACCTTCTTCCTTTCCGAAGATCTGGAGTTCGTGGTCGCAGCACCCGTAGAGGCGGAGACCGTGTACTCGGCGCGCCTCATCGAGACGATCGTCGACTCCTCGTGGATGGTGGCGCTGCTCGCGATCCCGTTACTGGCAGCGTACGGGGCGGTCTATGCGGCAGGCCCCGTGTACTATCTGATCGCGATCGGGACCGTGATCCCGTTTCTGGTGATCCCCGCCGTCCTTGGGAGTGGTGTCACGCTTCTTCTCGTGAACATCTTCCCGGCCCGTCGAACACGGGACCTGCTCGCCCTGGTGGGTCTGTTCGCCGCGGCGGGCGTCGTAGCGCTCTTCCGGTTTCTTCGCCCGGAACGGCTCATGAGTCCGGAGGAGTTCAGCAGCCTCGTCGACTTCGTGGCGGTGCTGCGGACGCCGACGTCTCCCTGGCTCCCGAGTGAATGGGCGTCCGAAGCTCTCATGACGCAGCTCAACGGCCGCTTCGAGTGGTTCCCCTTCGTCTTCCTCTGGTCGACGGCTGCGATGTGCTTCGTTGTGGGCGCATGGATGCATCGACGCTACTTCGACGCGGGCTTCACCCGCGCGCAGGAAGGCGCCGAGAAGAAGGAGGGCCGGGCGCGATCCCGCCTGCTCGAGCGGGCGTTCAGCAATACCGAGCCCGCGACGCGCGAGATGCTTGCGAAGGAGTTCAGGGTCTTCTTCAGGGACACGACGCAGTGGTCGCAGCTGATCCTTCTCGGCGTGTTGGTCGCCGTATACGTCTACAACATCACCGTCCTCCCGCTCTACACGGGTGAGCAGGTCTCATTCCTGCTCATCAACGCCGTGTCCTTTCTGAACCTCGGTCTGGCGGGCTTCGTCGTCGCGGCGATCGCGGCGCGCTTCGTCTTTCCCGCGATGTCGATCGAGGGGCGGATGATGTGGCTGCTCAAGTCGTCTCCAGTGGACGTTCGGACGATCTTCTGGTCGAAGTACCGCGTAGGCACCTTCCCACTACTCCTCGTGGCGCTGCCGCTCATCGTCGGCACCAACATCGTGCTCGACGCGACGCCGTTCATCCTGCTCCTTACGTCCGTGACGATGATCGGGGTGACGTTCGCGCTGACCGCGCTCGCTCTCGGTTTCGGCGCCCTCTATCCGAACTACGATACGGAGAACGTCGCCGAGATCCCGACGTCGTTCGGGGGCCTTCTCTTCATGATGGCGGCCATCTCGTACCTGGCGGGGGTGGTCATCCTCGAGGCGTGGCCGGTCTACCTATACCTCAACTCGCGCTTCCAGAGCGGTGCGGCCGAGGTCAGTGTGACGCCACTCTTGCTGGGGGTCAGCGGTGCGGCGATCCTGACGATCCTCGCAACCTGGCTGCCGCTGCGCGCAGGGATTCAAAAGATCCAGTCGGTCGACTTCTGAGCATCGCCGAACGACGAACCGGAGACACCCATGCTACAAGCGATCAAGAGCTTCTTCGCCTCGTCGATGACGCCCCCGGACGAACAGCCCACCGCGGCCGGATCGAAGGATATCCGTCTCGCTGCGTGTGCTCTTCTTCTGGAACTGGCCAATGCCGATGACGAGTTCACGGAGGACGAGCAGCAGCATCTCGAGTCCGCCGTGCGCCGTCAGTTCGGGCTAGACGGATCCGAGGCCGAAAAACTCCTGAAACTCGCCCAACAGGAGCGCGAAGAGGCCGTGGATCTCTGGCAGTTTACGAATCTGATCGCCGAGAACTACTCGACCGGGCAGAAGATGGTGCTCGCCGAGATCATGTGGGGCCTCGTGTACTCGGATGGCGACCTGGCGAGTAAGGAGGACTACCTCATGAGGAAGATCTGCAATCTGCTCAGGCTCGAGCCGGGGTACCTCGCGGAGGCGCGGCAGCGCTTCCAGGGCGAGGGCTAGCGGACCAGGCACGGGGGTGACACCGGGATCGGACACCGGCATATTTGGTTCGTACGCAGTACTCACTCGAACGACAACGGATCATGCGCGACCTCGTACCCGGCGGCTATCTCTTCACTCACGCGGTCTTCTGGAGTGTCGTGGCGATGGTGGCGGTGGGCACGAACGCCGTGGCGATCATCCTGTCGATTGGTCTCGGGTTGCTGGTCGTCGAGTCGCTCACTCAGCGCTAGAGACCGGTTTCCCTGACAGTCGAGTGGGCGTCCCCGACTTCGGGGGCGCCTTTTTGTATGCCCGGAATCCCACAACGATGTGCAAGCGGGCGCGGGTACCGACGTACGAGCGTGAGAACGCACCGTTTCGGACCCGCCGCACGAACACCCTGAAACCTGCTAGATCCCCATGACGGCTGTCTCTCTGATTCTTACGGCCCTGATCGGCCTCGGAGTCGGCGTCTGGCTGGGTATGCCCGGCCGGTATACGCAGACCTCGGACGAGATCGAAAACATCATGGAGACGGGCGTCGGTCGCCGAGGTCGGAGGAAGCAGGTGTTCACACCGCTGGCGTGGATGAAGCGAAGGGTGAGCGCGAAGGACACTGCGTCGAGAGGCCGCCGTCAGGGCGGTAGACGCGGGGGGTTCAGGCTCGAGGCGCCCGATGATCGCGGATAGGCGACGCGGGGCTCTGTTCAGCCCGGACCCGTGAGTTTAGCCTCGACGGTCGTTTCGACTTTCGAGACCGGACCCCGCCAAGTGCACGTTTCGCGCAAGCTTGTGGTTCTGCTGGCCCTGCCCGCCCTGGTGGCGTGCCCCTTCTCCACAACGGACGATCCCGATCCGGCTTCGCCCGACGCGCTGGTCGGCTTCTGGCAGTACACGATCGAGGGGGACGTCGAGGCGACCCTGCGCTTCTCCAACGACGGGACGTTCCGGGTGCTGGATGCGTTCGTGGGCGCCGATCGCTGCGATTCAGAGGGTGGTTGGTGGGAGGCTGCGGACGGTGTCATCACGTACGGGGTGACCGAGGTGAACGGTGAACCCGCGTCCGAGTCGGGCACCGTCCCCTACGCCCTCTCCGGTAATACGCTGACGCTCGACCCCGGAAACCCGGACGAGGAGGTCTTCGGCCGCTTCGATGGCCCGATGCCCACATGCGGGGATTACGGCTTTCCATCCCTGGTGGTACTCGAAGCCACGATCGGTGGTGTCCTGTACGACTTCACGGACCCCGGACCGAACCCCGTCCGGGAACTGGGCATGTCTCTGGGGGAACTCGCCGCGACCGGCAACCTGGATCTGACCGGTCGGATCGGTGGGAGTGCGTATCCGTGCCCATCGTGCCAGACGCTCCAGATGACACTGCTCGGAGGTGGCCAGACCGGAACCATTCTACCCGGCACGTATGGCCGTGTGGGGACGGTCGGTCCCGGTGACGCCGGTGACGCGTCGATCGTGTACACCACCAGCCTGGCCGTTCAGGTCGATCCCTCTCAAGTGTTCTGGAGTGATCTGGGGGACGTCACCGGGTCCCAGGAAGGCTCGGTGACCGTGACCGTGACCGTCGTCGAGGAGAACCGCATCGCCGGGACCTTCGAGACGACCATGTGGAGTGGAGACATGCTGACTTCGCTGACGGCTTCGGGTCGCTTCGATATCCGGTACGACTAAGCGAGATGTTGGGTCTATCCCCCGCACAAGCTGTTCACGTGCCCGAACGGACTGCACACAGATTCGCCCTGCGTCTTCTCGCCTTGTCGCTCGTGACCCTCGGCATGACGGTGTGTGCCGAGTCTGCGACGGACCCCGACTCCCAACCGGCCGAGTCTCTCATCGGGATCTGGACATCCACGGTGCCTGATGTCTCGGAGATCAGCTTCGAGTTCGAGGACGGGCAGGAGTTCACGGCGGTCTACGCGGACTACGTCAACCGCCGTTGCACGTCGGAGAGTGGAGTCTGGAGTGTGGCGGACGGCAGCCTGACGCTCCAGGTGGCCACGCGAAACGGGCAGTTGGTCTCCGGCTCCGTCGAGTCGGTGTCGTACGAGCGATCGGGGAACACCCTGACCATCGCTTCGCCGCTGGAGTCGGCGGGCACCTACGGCCCCGCGTCATCCATGCCGATCTGCGCGGACTACGGCTGGATGAACATGGTGATGTCCGCCGAGATCGACGGTGTAGCGACGGACTTCAGCACGAGCGGACTCTTCGTGATCGATCTCGGATCGAGTATCGCTAGCGGCTTTGTCAGTCTGTCGGGCTATTACGATCCCGACGGCGTCGGCTTCGACCCGACGTGCGCGACCTGCCAACTCCTGAACATCGATGTGTACCATGAGCTTGGGGCCGCACTCGAGCCGGGTACCTACCCGGTCGAGACGTTCGGCCCGACCGGGAATCGGGCGGTGGCGCAGTACACACCGTCCTTCGGCAACCCAACGGGAACGCTGGGGACCAACGACTCCGATCCGAATACCCAGCCGTGGTCGGGGCAGGTGCTCGTTACGACCATGACACCGGATCTGGCGGAGGGCACCTTCGAGTTCGTGGTCTTCGATACGACCGGTTCGGGACCCCCATACCCCTCCGTAACCATCACGAACGGCTCATTCAGGCTTGCCTTCGACTGAGCGGTTTCGGTATGACGGGTTGTCGCCTCACCGGACCAGAGCGTCTACCGCCACCATCAGCAGTCCGATGAACGCGCCCAGTACGTAACCGAGCCGCACGATCAGGCGCAGTTCCCGGTCGGTGACCTTCCGCACGATCTCTTCCATGCGGGCGGTGGGGAAATGGAGAACCTTCTCCTCGACTCTGCGTGCCACGTCGATGCGCTCGACGACGGCGGGGACCTGCGTCTGCAGCCAGTCCCAGATCGGGTCGCCAAGGGCGGCTTCAATCCGGGCGGGACCGTCTTCCGGGAACCATCGGGCGGGAATTCCGATCGGGCGCTCCAGCATCCGTCCGATGATACGCTGCGCGCCGGCCTCCACCGCACGATGCGTGATATCGGTGCGTGCGGCGACAACGAGGAAGTCGGCGATCTTCTCGGTAGGGATACGCTCGAGGACGTCGCCCCAGGTGCGTGCGCCGGCCTTGTCGAGGCCCTCCCGGAGTTTCTCCACGAGGAACTCCCGGGTGGCGGAGTCGCGGGCCATACCGACGACCCAGCCGGTCAGCGTCTCACGCGCCTCGACCATGGTCGGGTCGTCCGCGTTGCCGAGCACTTCGTTGACCGGTCGTCGGAGGAAGTCCACGATCGCCTGATTCACACCCTGCGCGATCGCGTCCTGTACGGCCGGGTCCCGGAGAATCTCGGAAAGGCGCTCGGCACCCTCCTCCTGGATGGTATCGAGGACCTTGTCGACGGTGTCCTCCGTCATCACCACGCGCGCCACTACGCGCTGGTGAAATTTCAGGTCCTGCAGGAACCGCTGGAACAGCTCCTGAATCGTGGTTTCGAACTTCTTTCGCGTCTCGGGATCCTCGAGTAGCCCCCCGAGCCGCTCGGCCGCGAGCGGCAGGTAGCTCGCGATCGCTTTCTCGAGTGAGCCGACGAGTCCGAGCGGCAGGATCTCCTCGAAGTTCCGGCCTGGCTCCAGCAGCTTCTTGGACGCGCGCTCGATGTAGTCGGACACGGCATCCGAGAAGTCGTCGCTCTCGACGACCCCCTGAAGCCAGTCCTCGACGGCGGTCTCGACAGCGTCACCGCGGGCGGGCGTGAGGATGCCCGCGATCGGTTCGTCTGCGACGGCTCCGACGATGTCGTCTGCCCGCCTCAGCATGGACTCCTCGAAGCGTTCAGTCGCGACGTAGTCGTAGAGCTGCTCCATGCCGCGGTTCAGGGCGTCCCCGATGAGTGCATCGATGTCCGCAGCCACAGCCTCGGGAATGAGCTGCCGCAGCGAGCCCCGTTCCGTGTGCAGTACCTCGTCGAGGAAGAGTGCCAGCCGCTGGTCGAAGGCGTCCCGGAATTCGACGTTGGCGAAGGTGCTCGTCAGGTCCTCGGGCGTGAGCAGTCGACTGCCGACGGTGCGCCCGATCGCGGCGGCCAGCCTGGACTGATTCTTGGGCACAGCGCCGTGGAGAAACCTCACCGGCCAGCGCCCGAACAGCCTGGGCGGATGATAGGGGTGGAACAGCATCCACACGGCGATCGTGTTCGTAAGACCGCCGGCAAGTGCCCCGAATCCGACCTTCACGAGAGCGAGAACGAGTTCCTGATTCATGAGGTCATCGCCGCTCGTGCACGAGGATCCCGTGCACCCCGTAGGTGTCCTCCCCGACCGCGAACTCTCCCGTCACTTCGAAGAGCGCCCGAACCGGCAGCAGCGGGCCAGGTCCTTCACCCGGCTGCATCTCCGCCGAGACGGCTTCGAGTCGGCCCTCGATCGAACCGTCGGCCGACCGTACACGCCACTCGACCGGGACATCCCGACGTGCGGGGGGGAACGCTTCGGTCCGCTCCCAGTCCACGCGTACGTCCGGCCACTGCATGAGGTCGTCATCGTGGACGCCCCAGGCCCGGTACAGAGGTGGACGGTCTCCGCCGTACTCGGAATCTCCCGCGAGGACGAAGTGTGCGGAGTCCCCCGACAGCAGGAACGCCCAGTCACCGCCCGGAGGCAGGGGCCCGGCAGATGCCCGGGCCATGTCCAGAATCATTCCGTCGATCCGCTGATCGACGAGGTATGCTGCTCCAGAGAGGACCTGATACGTATCCCCTCGCGCCCCGGTCCACGCCGGTCTGGCGTCTCCGAGGACCAATTCAAGCAAGCGAGCCCCCTGCTCGTAGAGGATCCCATCGATGGCATCATTGTCGCCCACCAGAAGCTGGAGTCCGAGATGAGGAACCAGTCGCGCGGGTGCTCTCGTCGGGCCGGTACGCCAGCGCTCATCGTAGAAGCCGTCCCAGACCCCGCCTCGGGCGATCCACGCGCGGGCCTCCCGAGTCACGCTGTCCGGGTCTTCTACCGTCTGTAGAAGCCATGGAACGATGAACACGCTGTCCGCAGCGACTGACGCGAACACGAAGTTCCGTTCGTAAAATCGCCGGTTCAGGTTTCCACTGTCAGCCACCTCGGTGCCGTCCGTCGGCCCCTGGGGCGCTGGTCGCTCGGTTTCTCCACAGGCAAGGGCGACGCCCAGGATCACGGAGCCGCCGATCCAGCTCCGCGTTCGATTGCGGGTCATGCCGATTCCCTGTAGACCGGGTGTCGCATCGGGTCGAGGATCTGGTCGGGACGAACGGCGAGCTCGGTGTCGAGGGCGCGCACGAACTTGCCGATCAGCCGCTTGCTGCGCCCCCAGTCGCCCTTCTCGCCGCGTGACACCGCGACCGCGTCGACACGCGTCTGACCCTGCTGATCCAGCCCCACGCGAATGTGGACGTCCGCTTCCCAGCCCACGAGTGGTGTTTTTGCCAGTGCCTCGATGACACCACGCTGGTCATCCATGCGGCCGATACTCCAGCCGAGCAGACCGCCTCCGCAGACCCGCATCGAGGCCTGCCACACATCTTCGAAACGGATCGCATACGTACGTCCCCGGAGGCGGGGATCGTCCGACCGCTGGTCGGTGTTGGCCTCCTTCTCGTAGAGCTTGTCGAGCAGGCCGCTCAACCAGCCCCCTCCGGCCCGATGGCGAAGCGGACGGACACGGTTGCCGTGACGGTCTGATCACCAGCCTCGATTGGTGTGTCCGCCGCGCGCATGGCCATCGCCTCGGCCTGGTAGGGCACGGGGCCCGGTCGTGACGCTCCGCCCGAAACCTCCAGCGGTTCGCCCAGCCGATACCCGAGTGACTCCGCGATCACCTGCGCCTCGGCACGTGCTGTCCGGACCGCGAGAGCCATGGCCTCTGCTCGGGCTGGCCCTGTATCCGACGCGAAGAAGTGGATGCCGGCGACCCGGTTCGCACCGGAGGCGATCGCTCGATCGATCACGCGGCCGACTGCATTCACGTCGGAGACGGTCGCTCGAACGTTGTTCAGGGCCACGTACCCGACGACCTCGCGCACCCGCTGATTCTGGACGTTCGAGTACTCGGGCCTGAGGGAGTACCCATGCGTGGCGAGTTCCAGACCGTCGAAGCCGGCGTCCCGAATGGCACGCAGCACGGCATCCATGACGTCTGCGTTCGCCTCCGATGCCGCACCGGCCGTGCCGCCGCGTGTTTCCACCGCGAACGTCACCGAGGCGTGATCGGGCTCAACCTGGACGCTTCCGGTCCCACTTACCTGAATCCAGCCCGGTCCGGTGACTGGAGCTTCCTGCTCGAGCTGCTCGGCCGGGACCTCGTATGCGTGGAAGCGCTGCAAAGACTCGTCGGCGGGTGGCGCGGGCTGACCGCCGGCGCTCGGCCCGGCGCAGGCACTCAACGCGATCCCGAGCAGAACCGGCTTGGTGATCCTCTTCATGGCCCTCGAGGTGAGAGGAGGGGCGATCGCAAGGCGATCGGCCAACGTCGTGATCCGATCCGGTACGGACGATCCGCGGATCCGGTTATAGTGTGGCGCGCTCGACCAACACTCGCCACACAATCGTGAGAGACGATGAAAGCGGTTATCCCACTCGCCGGGAAAGGTACCCGTCTTCGCCCCCATACTCATCATACGCCCAAGCCTCTTCTCAAGGTCGCCGGCAAACCGGTCCTGGCCTTCATCCTCGATGATCTGGTCGCGCTGGGCGTGACCGAGGTCGTCTTCATCGTGGGCCATCTCCGCGACACGATGCAGGCCTGGATTGAAGCGGAGTATCCGCAAATCACGGGCCACTACGTCCTGCAGGAGGTGCAGGACGGGACTGCGGGCGCGATCGCTCTGGCGGAGCCGTACGTCGATGAAGACGTCCTGATCATCTTCGCCGATGCCGTCCTCGAGGTCGACTACGGTCTCACGAAGACGCTGGGGGCCGAGTACGCGGCCGTCCTGTGGGCGAAAGAGGTCGAGGACTACCAGCGCTTCGGCGTCATCGTCACGAACGAGGACGGGACGATGAAGCAGATCGTCGAGAAGCCGTCCGAGCCGGTCTCGAAGCTCGCGAACATCGGGCTGTACTACATCCGCGACCACGAGCTCCTCTTCGAAGGTGTTCGGCACACGCTTTCGACCGATCCGGGGCCGTCAGGCGAGTACTACCTGACCGACGCCTTCCAGTACATGGTCGATCAGGGAGCGAAGCTGGTCACCGCCCCGGTCGATGGGTGGTGGGACGCCGGCAAGCCCGAGACGCTTTTGGAGACCAACGGCCACCTCCTCGAGACCGGGTACGGAGGCGTCGACGCGGCCGCGACGGTCGAGGGTGCGGAGATCGTCGAGCCGGTGCGAATTGAGGCTGGTGTCACCGTACGGGGCGGGACGATCGGCCCGAATGTGACGATCGAGGCCGGGACGGTCGCGGACCACTGCGAACTGCGTGACTGCGTCGTCGGTCCCGAGGCGAGGCTCGAAGCGGTCCGACTGCACGACTCGATGGTCGGGGGCTACGCCGACGTTCGACATGTCTCCGGCAGCATGCGTGTGACCGATCACTCGGTGGTGCACGGAGAGGACTGAGTGTCGGGCCACAGTGCCCCTGCTCACTCTGCCGGAGCGACTCCCGCGTAGAGAAGGATGGTGTGGAGGGCGCGAATCGGGCCGTCCGGTCCGTCCACGTTCCGGTACCACTCGTCGGTCGTATGGGCGAGACCAGCGTCGCCGCCGCACCCGAGGGTGATGGCCGGCAGCCCCAGCGCCATCGGGACATTCGCGTCCGTGCTGGAAAGTGCCAGCTGCGGCAGGCGCCCAAGTTCGCGTGTCGCGTGCAATGCGGCCTGTACGAGCGGGTGGCCTTGGTCCGATTCTCCACCAGGGCGATCTCCGACGATCTTGATCGATCCGCGGAGGGCGGGCTCTCGCCCGATTTCCTCGTCCACGATGTCACGGATCTGGTGCTGCAGTGCCTCGAGATGCGACCCGGCCGACGAGCGTGTGTCGATTTCGAGCCAGACCTCCTGGGGGATCGCGTTGATGCTCGTGCCCCCGCCTGTTCGTGCCAGCGTCAGCGTTGTTTGCGGCTCCCTCGGGAGGGGGAGTGATACGAGCCGGCTCCCGATGCGACTCAGGGTGTGTAAGGGGTTGGCGGTCCCCCAGTCCACCCATGAGTGACCGCCGGGCCCGGCCACGACAATGCGGTATCGGCGCGAGCCGAGTCCCCGGACCACGATCCGGTCCAGACCCGCTCCATCGAGCGAGATAAAGGCGTCGGCGCGCTCTCCCTCTCCGCCTCGGCCGAAGAGGTGCTTCACCCCCCGTAGGTCACCCATGCCTTCCTCGCCAACGGTCCCCACGAAGAGGAGCGGGCGCTTCGTGCGTAGCTCAAAGGCATCGAGCGCTCGCGCGACCGCAAGCATGCACGCCAGTCCGCGTGCGTCGTCGGAGATTCCTGGCCCGCGCAGGAGATCGCTCTCCCGCGTGACGGACACGTCCGTCTCTGCGGGGAAGACGGTGTCGAGGTGGGCGGACACGATCAGCGCTCCCGCGGCCGGGGTGTCGGGACGGCTGGCAAGCACGTTCCCGACCTCGTCCCTCCGCACATCTGAGATGCCCGCAGCACGGAAGAACTTCGCCAGTCTGAGGCCGCGTTCGTGCTCTCCGAACGGAGGCGCCGGGATCTCGGAAAGCTCGATCTGGGCGTCGAGGGTCTCTTCGTCCGTCTCCGAAAGGAAGCGGAAAGCCGAGGTAATTCGCGGGTCGGAGGTCGTTGGGAGAGACGGAGTCGTCAAGGCGTCGTCATCGAGGCGAGGTACACATGAGAGCGCCCGGGATGCCAGTTACCGATGCGTTACAGGCGATGCGTATTTGCGTTACGAAGGCCGGCTAACGTGGTCGCATGAAGATCGAAACGAATGCTTCGGCTACGGCCACGCAGTGTGGTATGTCCCGCATCCCCAGGCACAGCATGTATAGGCTCATCCGCCGGCTCCCGGTACTCCTCACCCTCCTCGTGCTCGGTACGACGGACGTTTCTGCTCAGCAGATCGGTACCATCGTCGGCAACGTTAAGGACGCCACGACGGCGCGCAGCCTCGCCGGTGCGCAGGTCTTCGTCAATGACGGGGTGGTTGGCGCACTCTCCGACCTGAACGGCCGCTTCGTCATTGCGCGGGTACCGGCGGGTTTGGTCTCCGTCACCGCTCAGATGATCGGTTACGCGACCAAGACCGTCACCGAGGTCATGGTGAACCCCGGCGAAGTCGTCTCGCTCGACGTTACGCTGACCGAGTCGGCCGTCGAGTTGGAAGAGATCGTCATCACTGCGACGCGCGAGCGTGGTAGCCAGGCCTTCATCCTCGACGAGCGCCGGACGTCGGCCTCGCTGGTTGAGGGAATCGGAGCAGCGGAGATCTCCGCCCGCCCGGCTTCGGATGCCGCGGATGTCGCTCAGCGGATCACCGGCGTCACGGTCTCCGAAGGCAAGTATGTCTTCGTGCGCGGTCTCGGTGAGCGGTATTCACAGACGTCCCTGAACGGGTCTTCCCTCCCGAGCCCCGAGCCGGAACGCGAAGTCGTTCCGCTCGACCTCTTTCCGTCCGGCTTCCTCGAAAGCCTCCAGACGCAGAAGTCCTATACCCCGGACCTCCCCGCAGACTTCTCCGGCGGTTCCGTTCAGATCCAGACGAAGGACTTCCCGAACGAGTTCACGATCAACGCGGGTGTCGGGACGAGCTTCAACACGAACAGCCAGTTTCAGGATGGGTTCATTGCGTATCCCACGGGCGGCATGAACTTCCTGGGCTTCAGCGACGGTTCCCGCGACGAGCCGACGAGCGTGATCGAGACGATGGGGCCGGTCACGACGGGTAACCGCCTCCCGGCTGACGACGCGACGCGTCTTCGCATTGGGCAGGAGCTACAGGCTTCCGCCCAGTCGTTCACGCCGGTCCTGCAGGGTACGCCGCTGAACCGAAGCTTCAACCTCGGTATCGGAGGCCGTAATGGCCTCTTCGACGATGGCGAGCTTGGCTACTTCTTCGCCGGTCAGTACAGCGACAATTACACGCTTCAGCCCAGTGAGATCGAGCGGAAGTGGCGAGTTTCGGCCTTCGACCCGGCGGTTGCACCCGAGGACCGCCGGCCGAACGTCGACTACCAGTTCTCGCGTGGTACGCGCTCGGTTTCGTGGGGTACGATCGGGAACTTCACGATCAAGCCGACGGCTTCGCAGAAGATCAGCCTGAAGACGACGGTGAACGTCAGTTCCGACGACGAGGGACGGACGTACACCGGTGACAACCGTGAAGACATCGGTGCCCTGGTCCGCTCGGATCGTAGCCGCTTGGTCTCGCGTGTGATGCTCTGGGGGCAGCTCTCTGGTGAACATCAGCTGTTCGGAAATTCTCGCCTGGAGTGGCGGGCCACCACGGCCCGTGCCATGCGAGACGAGCCGATGCTGCGTGAGGCGCTCTACATAGCCGACACGCGGGCTGATCCGTACACGCTGTTCCCGGATGCCGGCTCCGGTGCCTACTTCTGGAGTGACCTGGTCGACGATGACCTCAGCGGTGCGCTCGACTGGACCTTTCCTTTCGAGCTTTTCTCCAACGACGCTTCGATCAAGTTCGGCGGAATGTACCGGGAGCGGACGCGTGATTTCGCCTCTCGTCGCTTCCTCTGGGACTTCCTCGAGAACACGATCAGCGACCTCGACGCGTCGCTCGCCGAAGGTACGATCACCACGGCCGCGCGCCGTACGGGTCAGTTCGCGCTCGGAGATATCGTGGAGCCCGGCAATCTGTATGACGCGACGGACGAGAGGATGGCGGGGTACGCGATGCTCGACCTGCAGCCGACCGACCGTCTTCAGGCGATCCTCGGCGCCCGGGTCGAGACGTACGCCCTTGGCCTGAACTCTCGCGGTGACCAGCTGCAGAGCATCGACGAAACGGATATCGCGCCGTCGTTGAACCTGATCTACTCGGCGAGCGATCGCCTCAAGGTCCGCGCCGCGGCGAGCCGCACGCTCGATCGCCCCGAGTTCCGTGAGTTGGCGCCCTTCCAGTTCACGGAAGCAGCCTCGCTTCGGCAGCTCTTCGGTAACCCGGAGCTGCAGCCGGCGGAGATCGTGAGCACCGACCTCCGTTTCGACTTCTTCCCGGCCCCGGGTGAACTCATCTCGATCGGCGGCTTTTTCAAGAAGCTCGACGAGCCGATCGAGCAGGTCTTCATCGCGGCCGCGTCCTCGGCGTTCTCGTTTCAGAACGCGGACGAGGCCACGATCGTCGGGATCGAGGCGGACGCGCAGTTCGGCCTCGGCCGCATCGCCCGGGCCCTCGAACTCTTCTCCGCCTCGGCCAACTACTCCTGGATCAACTCCGACGTGACGGTCCGGGCGGGCGGAATTTTCGAGCCCACCAACCTCAACCGCCCCCTCGAGGGTCAGGCGAGCTACGTGCTCAATGCCGGGCTCAACTGGGACAACATGGCCGGCGTCGAGGCAGGGCTCTTCTACAACCGATTCGGCGCGCGCCTCACGGCGGCTGGCGGTAGCGGTATCCCTGATCTCTTCGAGATGCCGCGCAACTCCGTTGATGCCTCGATCGGTTTCCCGCTGATGGGTGGCGCACAGGCCCGCATCCGGGCGACCAACCTGCTCAACGCCGAGTACCGGTTCGAGCAGGAGGGGAACGGCATCACTCAGATCCAACGTCTCTTAACCACCGGCCGGACGGTCTCGGTCGGTATTTCCTGGGAATACTGATTCCCAACCCTTCATTCCAATAGGCAGTGAGAAACGACAGATGACTTTATCGAGGCTTCGTGGAATTACCTCGACACTCGTACTCTCGCTCGCGCTGGTCGCGTGCGATGAGGATATCGTCGGCACCACCCAGGTTCAGATCCCGGGTGCGCCGGCCGCCGTCTCAGCGACGGCCAACGGCACGACCGTGACCGTCTCCTTTTCGGCGGGTACGAACGCCGATTCACACCGCGTGGTGCTCTCCACGACCGGCGAAGCTGATCGCGAGGTCTCCACGACGGAGAGTTCCGCGGAGTTTACTGGCCTGACGTTCAGCGCCACGTACGCGGCGACGGTCTTCGCCGTGAACTCGGCCGGGTCGACCGCTGCCGCCGCGGTGACGGTCACGATCGATGATCCCGTAGAAACCTTCATCGAGGTCGAAGGCGACATCCTCAGCAATACGACATGGACCTCTGACAAGGTATGGGTCATTACGCAGCCGATCTTCGTCGGTGTCGACTGTGGCGCTGATGGTGCGGCCGCGGGCTGTGTCCAGGCCACGCTCACGATCGAGCCGGGCACGACCGTCGTCGGGAAGACCGATCTCCCCCAGGGGGTCCGTGGCGCGTACCTCGTGGTCAGCCGGGGATCGCAGCTCGTCGCCGACGCGACGGGCGCAGACCGTGCGCCGACCGAGGCAGAGACGATCGTCTTCACCTCGGACAAGCCCAAGGGTCAGCGCGCACGTGGTGACTGGGGTGGAATCGTCATCAACGGTCGGGCCCAGACCAACGCGGGTGCCGAGGCCGAGGGGGAGGGAGACTCCGGTCTCTTCGGTGGCAACCTCGACACGGACGACTCCGGGATTCTACGTGGTGTGCGCATCGAGTTCGCCGGTGACGATGTGACACCGACGGACCAGCTCAACGGTATTGCCCTCCAGGGCGTGGGCTCGGGTACGACGATCTCGTACCTCCAGATCCACTACAACGTGGATGACGGCATCGAGCCCTTCGGTGGCACGGTCTCCGTCGACCACCTCGTGGTCACCGGGATCGGCGACGACTCGGTCGACGGCACGGACGGGTACCGCGGCTTCATGCAATTCATCCTCGGCCAGCAGCGTGGTGACGCAGCCGACAATGGCATGGAACTCTCGAATGACGGTGAGGATGCGGATCGTTCCCCGAAGTCTACCGCGGTGATCGCGAACGCGACGATGGTCGGTGCCGGCTTCGGCTCCGGTGAGATCGCGCTCGCCAACAACGGAGACCGCGGTGTGCAGTTCCGCGAGGGCTCGCACTACCGCGTGTATAACTCGATCTTCACCGGCTTCGGTGACGCGGGCTTCTGCGTCGAGAACGCCGGTACGGTCACCGCGGCCAACAACCGCTTCCCGGGTGGACAGACCGATCCGAAGACGACGCTCTCCATTGAGGGTTCGGTCGTCTGGGACAACGCGGTGGCCGACGGTGGCGACCTCAACTTCGAGGCGTGCTCCGGCCTGACCGAGGCTGAGAACAAGGCCTTCTTCCTGAACGCTCCGTTCAACAACGTGGTCGCTGATCCGCTTCTGCGGACGGGCTTCGACAACATCGGCTCGATGATGTCTCCTCCGGACATCATCGCCTCGGATCTTCCTGCCGGGTACAGCCCGTTTGACCTGAGCACGGTTTCGCTGGACGATGACGACCTGTTCGCACCGGCTGATGGCCGGACGCTAGTGAACACCTCGTACCCCGGCGCCGTCGCTCCGGGTACACCCCTGGAGCAGGCATGGTTTTACGGGTGGACCGTCTGGACGGAGGACGGATCCGATTCTCGTGCGAACCAGGCCGGCAACTGATCTTGGCGATCTACGATGCAGAGGGGGCGCGGTGTGCCGCGCCCCCTCGACTTCGAGGCAGTAGCCGCCGCAGGCGTCTCGATGGGACTCGCCAGGTAGACCGACGGCGCTCCGCGGGGCTGGCGGTTTCACTCTGCGCGATGCTGGTCGCTGTCGGTTGCGCAGATCGTGCCGGTCCACTTTCCAATTCATACGAGACGCCCGAGGGGCTCGTCGAAGCCGCGCTGACGGCGGTCGAGGCTGAGGATGGTGAGGCGTTACGGGCGCTGCTCCTCACGCGTGAAGAATTTGAGGAGTTCGTGTGGCCAGCGTTGCCCGACCGCGAGAATACTCAGTTGGACTTCTTTTGGGGTACCATGGCGATGAACACCCGAAAAGGAGTGCGCCAACTCGAGAACAACTTCGGCGGGCTTCCGATCGAAATCGTCTCAATTCAGATGCCCGAGCAGGGCCTCGAGTCCTATCAGGATTTCACCTTCTACGTCGGTGTGAACGTGATCGCTCGTAGGTTGGATACTGGTGAAGAGGGTGCATTCCCGTCCTTCGACGGATTCCTCGAGTATCGGGGGCGCTGGAAGCTCCTCAATTTTGATGAGCTTTAGTGCGTTGACCGGGTCTTCGGGTGGACCGGTTCTCGTGGGTACCCCGACGCACTCGTGCGTTGGCCCTATGTTAAGGGGTCGGAACCCGAGGCCGGACGGAGGTGATGGCAGGAATGGACGAACGCTCGCTCATCTACGATTGGAACGAAGCGGACCCTCACTTCGACTGGGGAGCCCTGGATTCGGTTCAGCTGGACGACGAGACGTTGCGCGACGGGCTGCAGAATCCATCGGTCGTGGACCCTGCGATCGAGGACAAGATCCGTCTGCTTCATTACATGGATCAGCTCGGGATCCACACGGCGGACATTGGGCTGCCGGGCGCAGGCCCTCGCGCGGTCGAGGCCGTCACTGCGCTGGCTCAGGAGATTGTCGACTCGGGCCTTTCGATCGATGCGAACTGTGCAGCGAGGACGGTCATCGCCGACGTCCAGCCGATCGCGGAGATCAGTCAAAAGGTCGGCATCCCGATCGAGGCGTGCACCTTCATTGGGAGTTCGCCGATTCGGCAGTATGCCGAGGGCTGGACCTTGTCGAAGATGCTGCGGGTCACCGAGGAGGCCGTCACCTTTGCTGTGCGCGAGGGATTGCCTGTGATGATGGTGACCGAGGATACGACGAGAGCGCAGCCGGACGTCCTGAAGGAGCTCTATGGAAAAGCCATCGAATGGGGAGCCAGGCGACTCTGTGTCGCAGATACGGTAGGGCACGCTACGCCCGCGGGAACGAAGGCCCTCGTCCGCTTCGTGATCGAAGAGGTCGTGAAGCCGTCCGGGGAGGACGTCGAGGTCGACTGGCACGGGCACCGCGACCGCGGCTTCGGGCTGGCGAATACGCTGGCCGCGATCGAGGCCGGAGCGACGCGGGTCCACGGCACGGCTCTGGGCATCGGGGAGCGCTCGGGCAACACCGAGATGGATCTGCTTCTCGTGAACCTGGCGCTGCTCGGCGTGCACCAAGCCGACCTGACGATGCTTCCGGAGTACTGCGAACTGGCGGCGGAAGCGTGCCAGATCCCCCTGGTGCACTCGTACCCGGTCATCGGGGCCGACGCCTTCCGCACCGGAACGGGCGTGCATGCCGCGGCGATCGTGAAGGCACACGCGAAAGGAGACGACTGGCTCGCCGACCGGGTCTACTCGTCGATTCCGGCATCCATGGTGGGCCGCCGGCAGGTCATCGAAATCGGGCCGATGTCCGGCCTGTCCAACGTGAAGTTCTGGCTCCGTGCGAACGGATACGATCCGGACGACGAGGAGCTGTGCGAGCGCATCTTCCGCGCCGCCAAGAAGACGGACCGCACCCTTACCGAAGGAGAGCTGGAAGTCCTCTGCCGGACCGGCTGATCGCCTGCGTTCGCGCGCGATCACAGATCGCGTGGCGGATGGCGAAGCGTCGATGAGCATGCTCGCACGGGAAATCATGAAGACATCCAACACGAGATCCGTCCCCCGTATCCTCGTGGTCGAGGATGAGCCGGACATCGCAGCTCTGATTGCGTATCAGCTCACGCGTGAGGGGTTTCGGGTGGAGACGTCCGGTGCCGGCACCGACGCACTCGAAGCCGTGGCTCGTGAGCTTCCGGATCTCATCGTGCTCGATCGCATGCTGCCCGGACTCAGTGGTGACGATGTCCTCGCTCGACTCAAATCGGATCCTGTGACCTCGCAGGTACCGGTCCTGATGCTCACGGCTAAGCGGGAGCAGGAAGACCGAATCGAAGGCCTCGAGCTGGGGGCGGACGACTACTTGGCCAAACCGTTCGCTCCGCGTGAGCTCGTCTTGCGTGCGCAGGCGATCCTGCGGCGTGTTCATGAGTCCGGTGCCTCGGCCGGCGGGCGAGTGCTGCGGGCAGGGCCGATCCGACTCGACGTGGAGTCCCATCGGGCGTCGATCGGCGGCGAGGAACTTCTGCTGACTCCGACCGAGTTCCGGCTGCTCCTGGCCTTGATGGAGCGTCGCGGTCGGACGCAGAGCCGCAAGCAACTCCTCGAGAAGGCGTGGTCGGTGGAATCGGGCGTGTCGGATCGGATTCAGACACGCACCGTGGACATGCATGTTCGTCGGCTCCGCTCCAAGCTCGGAACCGTCGGCTCATGGATCCAGACCGTGCGCGGCTTCGGCTATCGCCTGAAGGTGCCGGAAGGGGTGGAATAGCGCCGGTCGTCCTTCGCAGCGCCTACACGCAAGCCGATAGGACGTTTTTCGAGTATACTGCCCCATGCCCGATCCTGTTTGCGGGAGCGGAGTCTTCGGGCGTGGTCAGGCGAGGGCGGATCGCCGGGCCGGCCTGTCGAACCCCGCGGGACTCAGGAGCGGCATGAACGACGAGATGAGCGGCGCCGTCGAGGCCCTTCTCGACCAGGTCGGACACGAGACCGAGCCAAAGGCCCTTTTCGACGCGGCCAACCTCCGTGGCCAGGTCGCCATCGTGACCGGTGGGTCCAGCGGGATCGGTCGTGCCGTGGCACTGGAACTCGCCCGCTGCGGCACCCACATCGCCTTCTGCTTTCTCGATTCGGGTTCCCAGTCACGTCTCGACGCACAGGAGGTGGCTCGTCGGCTCCGCGAGATGGAAGTGAAGGTCTTCTTTCGATCGTGTGACATTCGGGACAGCAAAGAGGTGAAGGCGTTCGTCGCCGCCGTGCAGGAGGAGCTGGGCGGGGTCCAGATCCTGATCAACAATGCCGGGATCGGGGCCGACGGCGCCCTGTGGCGAATGGAAGACCACGAGTGGGAGGCCGTCGTGCGTACGAATCTCGACGGCGCCTTCTACTTCACGAGGGCGGTAGCTCCGTTCATGCGGGCGCAGGATCACGGGAAGATCGTGAACATCACGTCGGTGCACGGGATTCGCTCCGAGTTCGGGATCTCCAACTACGCCGCCTCAAAGGCCGGATTGATCGGGCTGACACGAAGCAGTGCCGTCGAACTCGGGTCGCGCAACATCAACGTGAATGCGGTCGCGCCCGGCTACATCCGCACGACGCGCCTTACGGACGGGGTGCCGTCGGAGATCCTGGATCGAGCGCGTGAGCGAGCCGTGCTCGGTCGACTGGGAGATCCGCAGGACGTTGCCGGTGTCGTTCTCTTTCTCTGCTCCGAAACGGCCCGGCATATCACGGGGGTGGTCATTCCGGTCGACGGCGGCTACCTCCTGTAGCCCCTCCGGCCAGCGAAATCGGAGCCTCCGCTGGCCCTCGTCGGTGGCACCCACCTCGAGCCTGCGCTTTGGAACGGTTTGCGCTCAACCGGCCGGCCGCTCAAACTCCGCGGATGCAAACACTTCGACAGATCTCGGGCCTCATAGACGGCCTGAATGACAAGCTCGGTATCCTGATCCGCTGGCTGGCGCTCTTGATGGTGCTGACCGGTGCGATCAGCGCCGTGGTGCGCTACTTCGCGCGGTCCCAGCAATGGACGCTGAACCTGACGCCGGCTACCGAGGCGCAGTGGTACTTCTTCAGCGTCATCTTCCTGATGGGTGCCGCGTACGGATTGAATCACGACGTGCACGTCCGAGTCGATGTCATGTACGAGCGACTCAGCGCGAAGGCGCAGGCAATGGTCGACATGGCGGGAACGATCCTCTTCCTGATCCCGTTCTCCATCCTGATGCTGTACGTCTCCTTCCCGGCTGTCCGCGTGTCCTGGCAAATCAAGGAGATGTCGCCGGATCCGGGTGGATTGCCGCGATATCCCATCAAGGCGCTGATCCTCGTCTCGTTCGTACTCCTGCTGCTCCAGTCGTTCAGCCAGCTGGTCAAACAGACGGATGTACTCCTGGGCAACGTCCCGACACTCGACGATCACGAAGGTGAACCGGAGGCACACGTATGAGCCTCTGGGGTCCGGCGATGTTCTTTGTCGTCCTGGCGATGATCTTCACCGGATATCCGGTGGCATTCGCGCTGGGTGGTACGGCGCTCATCTTTGCGCTGATCGGGGCGGCGGCCGGCGTCTTCGACATCCCGCTTCTCTTCGCCCTTCCCGAACGAACGTTCGGTACCATGTCGAACTTCACGCTTCTCGCGGTGCCGTTCTTCATCTTCATGGGGACCGTTCTGGAGAAGTCGAAGCTGGCGGAGCAGCTCCTCGAGACGATCGGGCTGCTTTTCGGACGGTTCCGGGGTGGCCTCGCGATCGGTGTCATCTTCGTCGGTGCGCTTCTGGCGGCTGCGACCGGCGTTGTCGGTGCGAGTGTGACGGCGATGGGTCTGATCTCCCTGCCGGTGATGCTGCGCAACGGCTACAAGGACGAAATCAGCCTCGGCACGATCGCCGCTGCAGGCACGCTCGGTCAGATCATTCCACCGTCGATCGTGCTCATTGTTCTGGGTGACCAGATGGGTGTGCCGGTTGGATCCCTCTTCCGCGCTGCCCTCGTGCCGGGTCTCGTGCTGACGGGGGCCTACGCGGTGTACGTCGCGGTCATCGCCTTCGCTAAGCCATCGGTCGCTCCTGCGCTTCCGGATGACATGCGCGTCGCCGGCGGGGAGCTGGCGAAGCGGGTCGTGGTGTCACTGCTGCCGCCGCTGGTCCTGATCGTGGTGGTGCTCGGAAGCATTTTCGCGGGGGTGGCGACGCCCACCGAGGCAGGCGCGCTCGGCTCGGTCGGTGCGATACTCCTCGCGCTCCTGAATCGATCGTTCTCGATCGATGCGCTGAACAAGGCGATGGAAGAGACGAGCCGCCTGACGATCATGGTGATCTTCCTGCTGATCGGGTCCACGGCGTTCGCGCTCGTGTTCAGGGGCTTCGACGGCGACATCTGGATCGAAACGATGCTCACGGGGATTCCGGGTGGAGCACTCGGCTTCCTGCTCGTGGTCAACATCGTCGTCTTTATCCTGGGCTTCTTCATCGACTTCTTCGAGATCGCGTTCATCATCGTGCCGTTGATTGTGCCCGCGGCCGAGATCCTCGGGGTCGATCTGACGTGGCTTGGTATCGTTCTCGCGATGAACCTCCAGACCTCGTTCCTGACCCCGCCCTTCGGCTTCAGCCTCTTCTATCTGCGAGGTGTGACGCCGTCGAAGATTCCGACCACGTCGATCTATCGCGGGGTGATCCCCTTCATCGCGATCCAGCTCATCGTCCTCGCGGGTGTCATCTGGATGGCGGTACCGAGGTAGGCACGCGGCACGTATCGAGCTGCCGAGGCTCGGTGCACACGAGGAATGATTCGAGCGGGCGGGTCGGACCACGGGTCTGGCTCGCCCGCCCCCGTGAACTCGGTGACGGCAACCCCCGAGAGCCGCTGGACTCGTCCGTTGGGGTTCGACAGGTTGCTTCCCATGGCGACCGACACCTCCTCTGAGCCCGAACGGGTGACCATCTGGACCGGCGGGCGACGAAAACTCGGACGCGATCCGGTGCTGGGTCCGTGGGTGAGGAAGATCGGTACGATCAGAGTCCCGATGACGGATGACGGTCCGTTCCCGTACCTCGCCCGCACGATCTGTTACCAGCAGCTAGCAGGCAGAGCGGCTGCAACGATCCACGGTCGATTCGTGGACGCGCTCAAGGGTGAGGTCACGCCTTCGAAGGTGCTCCGGATTCGTGAGACGACCCTGCGAAAGGCGGGACTCTCCCGAGCGAAGCTCGCCGCGATCCGGGATCTCGCGTCGAAGATTCGGTCCGGCGCGGTCCAGGTGCACGACCTTCACGAGCAGTCGGAT
>Ga0181578_10000284_pt1 | contig 47838 bp, 41 predicted proteins | sample 071ome_21_FD_148659 | JGI IMG/M metagenome (GOLD analysis project Ga0181578, IMG submission 148659) | Coastal salt marsh microbial communities from the Groves Creek Marsh, Skidaway Island, Georgia - 071401CT metaG (spades assembly) | ecosystem: Environmental > Aquatic > Marine > Intertidal zone... | reverse complement strand
CCACCAGCATGCCGACGACAGCCGAGTCGAGTCGCTCCTCTGCGAGCGCGAACAGCAGCGCCGGACCACCGTTGCCCGCAATGGCGACGATCGTGACGTAGGGCCAGTCGTGGGCGTCGATCCGACGTCGCGCCGCCGGAAAGGCAAAGAGGGCGGCAGCGCCGAGGGCGACCCGCAGACACGCGATCACGCTGGGGGCCAACGCCTCGAGTCCGATAGCGATCCACAGGTACGCCGAACCCCACGTCACACCGACAACGACGACGAGCAGCCAGTCGAGTGGTTCGAACGAGGCCCGGCTGCCGGTGCCGGTCAGCTTGGACACGACCGGATCAGTTCGTCGGTTCGATCAGGCTCGGTTCGTACTCTGCCGGGGGCTCGTACCCCATCAGGTTGAGCACCGTTGCCGCAACATTCGCAAGGCCGGCATCGGCGACAGTGGCCAACCGGTACGCCGGATCGTGACCGGCACCGTCGTGGATCACGAACGGGACCGGTGAAAGCGTGTGACTCGTCTTGGGTGTGACCTCACCGTCGGCGTTCTCGGTGTACATCACGTCGGCGTTGCCGTGATCAGCGGTGAAGATCAGTACGCCACCGATCTCGTCGATCACCTGCACCAGTTGTTCGAGACAGTCGTCGAGTACCTGCATGGCATCGACCGTGGCCTTGAGGTCGCCGGTGTGGCCGACCATGTCGCCGTTGGGAAAGTTGATCCGTCCCATGGCGTAGCGACCCGACCGCAGCAGTGCGATCGTCTCCTCGGTGATCTCGCGCAGCTTCATCGCAGGGGCTGTATTGGGCTCCACCCTGTCCGACGGGATCTCGACGTAGGTCTCGAGGGTCTCGTCGAAATACCCCGATCGGTTGCCGTTCCAGAAATAGGTGACGTGACCGAACTTCTGGGTCTCACTCACCGCAAAGCTGGGCAGTCCGGTTGCGCACAGATATTCGCCGAGCGTCCGGTCGATCGACGGCGGCGCAACCAGATAGTTGGTCGGCACGAGGAGATCGCCGTCGTATTGGAGCATCCCGGCGTACAGCAGGTCGGGATGCGTGCCCCGGTCGAAATGGTCGAAACCGGCGTCTTCGTAGGCCTGACTGATCTCGATCGCCCGGTCGCCGCGAAAGTTGAACAGCACGACGGCATCACCGTCGTGCATCGTGCCCACCGGGTCACCCTCGCGGTCGACCACGACGAACCGGTCGAGGTACTGGTCGCCGTCGTCGGTTTCGGCATACATCGTCTCGACCGCTGCCTGCGCCGACGTGAAGGGTCGTCCTTCGCCGTGGGTGTGACACCAGTAGCCCCGCTCGACCATCGCCCAATCGGCGCCATATCGATCCATCGTGATCGTCATCCGCCCACCACCGGAGGCGATCGCAACGTCGGCGCCGTTCGAGTTCAGCGCCGCGATGACTGCCTCGGTGGCATCGATGTAGGTCAGTGCAGAACGGGGATCGACATCTCGTCCGTCGTGGAGGATGTGGACGCGGATCCGTTCGACACCCTCGGCGACAGCTCGGCGCATCAGTGCATACAGGTGCTCGTTGTGACTGTGAACGTTGCCGTCGGAGTGAAGACCGAGCAGGTGGAGCGTGGCGGATCGAGAACGTTCGACCACGGCCCGCCACACGTCGGACTCGAAGATCTCGCCCGACTCGATCGCGTGACCGACCAGCTTGGCGCCCTGTGCGAACACCCGACCTGCACCGAGTGCATTGTGGCCGACCTCGCTGTTGCCCATGTCGTCGTCGGACGGCAGCCCGACCGCCGGACCGTGGGCCTTGAGGGTTCGATACAGGCGAGTGTCGGCGAGGCGATCCATCGTCGGCGTCGCGGCTTCGGTCACCGCGTTCATCGGGCCTGGCGGGGCTTCACCGACACCGTCTGCGATCACGACGAGCACCGGCCGTCGATGAGGAAACGCTGACGACGGCCTCAACTCGAGCGGCATGGCTTCGAGGCTAGAGCGATCGCCGCCACGACCGGCGGGTCATCGACTGGTGTCGCCGAGTTCGAGACTCGTCTAGATCACCGCTCGCTCGAGGAACGGCTCACCGGCCACGATCCGCTCGAACCCCAACGGCCGGAGATCGAGTGAGCGGTACGCACCGTGGGTGATGATCTCGGCAACACCGCGACCCATCGCAGGAGACTGCTGCAGACCGTGGCCCGAGAAGCCGTTGACGAACACGAAGTTCTCGATGGTCGGGTGGGGTCCGACGATCGCGTTCTGGTCGAGCGTGTTGTACGCATAGTGTCCGACCCATCGGTTGACGACCTTGATCCGCTCGAAGGCAGGGATGCGGTGGGCAAGGGCAGGCCAGATCTTGTCTTCCCAGACGTCGTGGTCCATCGCACGATCGTCGGGCTCGACAGCGTGGTCGTCGTCGGGGGTGCAGCCGGTCAGGTACAAACCGCCGTCGCTTCGGCAGTGGACTCCGGTCGGGTCGATCGTGAGCGGCAGCGCTCGGTCGAGTGGCTCGGCTGCGTCGAAGGTGAAGCAGTACCGCTTACGGGGCTCGACCGGAAGGTCGACGCCGACCATGCCGGCAATCAGCGCCGCCCTCGGCCCGGCCGCGTTCACGACCGTTCCGCACGCGATCGTCTCACCGCTTGCGAGCAGCACACCGGTGACCCGGTGACCGGTCAGCTCGATCCCGGACACCTCGTTTGTGCAGTACTCGACACCGTTCCTGCGGGCATGCGTTCGCCATGTGGCGAAGATGGTCCCCCCATCGAAGTACCCCTCGTCGACGAGGTTGTGGCTGCCGCACACAAGGTCGTCGACGTTGAAGAACGGATACGCCTCGACGATGTCGGCCGGGCTCAGGATCTGTGTCCCCGCTCCCCACGACGCTTGCATTGCTTGATTCGATCGCAGCGTCGCAGCGAACGCGTCGCTGTCGGCCAGGTACAGGTACCCGAAATAGTGGGTGGCCAATGACGGGATGCCCGGCTCGTCGAACCAGTCGGGAAAGGTGCGGATGAAGTCGGCGCTGAACTGGCTGATTCGGGTGTTGAGTTCGTTGGAGTACTGCTGCCGTATGCAGCTGTTCGAGGCAACGGTGGATGATCCCTCATAGGAGGGGTCACGTTCGACGATCAGGATCGAGCCGTCGAATCCAGGTTCGCGTGACAACCACCAGGCCACCGAGGAGCCCATCATCGCTCCACCCACGACGACGACGTCGTAGGAGGACCTGGCAGGGGTCTGCGGTGTTGGCCCGGCCACGATCAGTCGATGTAGCCCTGGCGACGGTCGTTCTCGACTGCGGCCGGGTCACGTTCGGATGGATCGCCGAACCCGCCGCCCCCCGGTAACTCCATGACGAGGCGGCGGCCGGCCGGCACCGTGCCGACACCCTTGGTCGGAAAGGGGGTGCCGTCGTCGAGGTAGACCTTTCCGGGTGCGCCGTCCTCACCACCGTGGCGGCCGCGAGCGGGGTTGGCGACTCGGTCGAACATGGCCGAGAACTCGAACTGATAGCCGTCGGTGGGACCGACTTCGAGGATCTGACCCATACCGCCGCGCTGACGGCCGGCGCCGCCGGAGTTCTCGCGGATCTCTTTGCGCCAGATGATGATCGGCCCGACCTGTTCGGTCGCCTCGGCCGACATGGTTCGGACGCCGGACGGGAATGCGGTCGCGGTCAGCCCGTCGAGTGTTGGTCGGGCTCCCGAACCGCCACTGTTGAACATGAGCAGCTCGATGGGTGGTCTCGGATCGGCAGCCGATGCCTGACGGGCGCTCGCCTGGAAGTTCCAGAGTGCCCCGGCCCCCTCGGCCGGCACGACGTCGGGCAGGACCTGGGCGATGGCGCCAAGTGTCAGATCGGTGACGAAATGGCCGATCACGTGGCGCACCGCGACCGGGTCGGGGTGCTGGGCGTTGAGAATCACTCCGGGCGGTGCGCTGACCGTGAACGGCGCAAGCGACGCATAGTTGTTCGGCAGCTCCGGTGCGAGCGCAACCAGCATCGCGTAGGTGAAGTACGCCTCGGCGTAGCCGAGCGGGACGTTGATGCCCTGGCGACTCAGCGGCGATGTGCCGGTGAAGTCTGCGTGCATGCCCGCATCGGTGACCGTGATTTCGCACGCCAGGTGGACAGGATCGTCGTAGCCGTCGACCGTCATCGTGTTTGCGTAGGTGCCGTTGGGGACGGCGGCCAGTGCGGCGGTCGTGGCGGCGGTGGTGCGGTCGAAGACGAAGTCGGCGAGCTCGTCGAGATCGGGCAAGTCGAACTCGTCGAGCATCGCCAGCAACCGGCGGCGACCGGTCTCGTTGCAGGCGGCCAGGCCGTGGATGTCGCCGATCACCTGATCGGCTTCCCGGACATTCCAGCGCACCATCGTGACGAGGTCGTCGTTGAGGGTGCCGCGCTCGACCCATTTCAGGATCGGGATGCGGATCCCCTCCTCGTAGACCTCGCGTGCTTCGGGTCCGTAGCCCCGCCCGCCGACATCGACCACATGGGCGGTCGACGAGAAGAACCCGATGAGCGAGGTGTCGTCGTCGGGGTCGCGGAAGACCGGCGTGGTGACCGTGATGTCGTGCAGGTGGCCGGTGCCCTTCCAGGGGTCGTTGGTCACGTAGACGTCGCCGGGGTAGATGCGTTCGGGCCCGATGTCGTCGATGAAGTGACCGACCGCTGCCGCCATCGTGTTGACGTGCCCAGGTGTGCCGGTCACCGCCTGGGCCACCATCCGCCCGTCTCGGTCGAAGACCCCGGCCGACAGGTCGCCCGCCTCACGGACCGATGTCGAGAAGGCGGTACGGACCAGCGTGAGTGCCTGCTCCTCGACGACGGAGATCAGGCGGTTCCACATCACCTGGTTGTGCAGTTCATGGGCTGCGCTCATGGCTCCACCCTTCGGACGAGAAGCGAGCCGTCGGTCTGCATCACCGCTCGGTGGTGCGAGGCGAGAATGGTGGTTGTCTGCGGTTCGACGATCACGGCAGGACCGTTGACCTGTGTCCCAGCCGGCAGTGCCGCTCGCTCGAGCCGAACCCCATCGAGATCGGTGCGGGTGACCGGATCGAACAGGGGTTGCGAGTCGATCGTCGTCAGCGGCGGCCCGCCGGAGGTGACGAGTTCCACCGTCGGCGGCGTATCGACGACCGAGGCCACCCGGACCGACCAACTGACTGCCTCGATGGCAAGATGGTCGATCGCCCGGCCGAAGAACTCTTCGTAGGCCTTGGTGAACGCGGCAGCGAGAAGTTCGGCCGCCATCTCGTCGAAGGGTGCCTCATCGAGCCGCACCGGAATCTCCCAACCCTGGCCCTTGTATCGCATGGCGACGTGGCGCTCGACCACGACGTCGGCATCGGTGCCCTGTCGGACGAACGTCATGGCTTCGTCGGTGAGTTCGGCGAGGACGCGGTTCGCGCTGTCGACGTCGAAATTGGTGGTGGTGGTGTAAAAGCTGCGAACCGCCTCATAGGCGAACGGGGCCCGCAGGAATCCGACGGCCGACCCCACACCGGCGTCGGGTGGCACGATCAGTTCGTCGAGTCCGAGCTTGTCGAGCAAGCGGCTCGCGTGCAGCGGTCCACCCCCGCCGAACGCGATCATCGAATAGCCGCTCAGGTCCTTGCCGTTCTCGACGGCATGAACCCGTGCTGCGTTGGTCATGTTCTCGTCGACCACTTCGGCCACGCCGCGAGCTGCGTCGGCCGGTGACAGCCCGAGTCGGGCACCGATCGACCGGTCGAGCGCCTCAGCTGCGAGGGCAGGAGAGAGGGCGATGTCCTTCGCGCCGAAGGTGTCGGCGTGGAGTCGTCCGAGTTGGACGTTGGCATCGGTGACGGTGGCGTCGTTGCCACCGAGCCCGTACGACGCTGGTCCGGGTTCGGAGCCGGCCGAGTGGGGGCCGATACGGATCTGGCCGAGCGAATCGACCGACGCGATGGAACCGCCACCCGCCCCGATCTCGATCATCTCGATCACCGGGATCGAGATGGGCATGCCCGAACCCTTCTTGAACCGAGCCGTGCGATCGACCTCGAACGTCGTTGCGGTGGCCGGGGTGTGGTTCTCGATCAGTGCGATCTTGGCGGTCGTCCCGCCCATGTCGAATGACAGCACGCGATCTCGCCCATATCGCTTGGCGAGGTCGGCGGCGAAGATCGCGCCGCCCGCCGGGCCCGACTCCACCAGTCGGACCGGGAACGCAGCGGCCGACTCGACCGACATCAGCCCGCCACCCGAGTGGATCAGGTGCAGCGGGCACGCGGCCCCCCGAACGGCGAGTTCGTCGCGCAGCCGCATCAAGTACGACGCCATCAGGGGCTGCACGTAGGCGTTGGCACAGACCGTGTTGAAGCGTTCGAATTCGCGCATCTGGGGCGACACGGCGCTCGAGATCGAGCAGGCGATGTCGGGGAGTTCGGCCAGGAGGAGGTCGCGAAACCGCTGTTCGTTGACCGGGTTGACGTAGGAGTGGATGAACCCAATGGCCACCGACTCGTAGCCGCCTGCGGCGATGCGTTCGACCAGCGCTCGAGCACCGTCCTCGTCGAACGGAACGAGCACGTCGCCGCGGGCGTTGAGTCGTTCGGTGACGACATGGCGGTCGGCGCGTTCGATCAGCGGGGACGGCAGCACGATGTCGAGGTCGTATTGCTCGAACCGGCTCTCGGTGCGGGTCTCGACGACATCGCGAAACCCTGCCGTGGTGACCAGCGCCGTCTTCGCGCCGCGGCGCTCGATCAGGGCGTTGGTGGCGAGCGTGGTGCCGTGGATGATCTGGTCGACATCGCCGAGTGAGACACCCTCCTGGTCGACGATGCGGCTGATGCCGTCGAGGATGCCGACCTCGGGCGCAGTCTGCGTGGTGAGGACCTTCGTCGACGAGTAGCTGCCATCATCGAACTCGATGACGATGTCGGTGAAGGTCCCACCGACGTCGGCCCCGATGCGAAGACCCATGGTCAGACCTCCGTGGTCCGTGCGACGAGCCGTGCAGGCACAGCGGCAACGTTGACTGCGGGTGTCGTTTCGACGTGGGTCATACGGGATAGTTACGCCCTTCTTCCGGTATCGGCAACCTCCGTGTCGTCCGGCGCGCGGTTTCGTTGGACCGTTCGGCCGAACGTGACCGCATTCACGTCGGCGACGATCCTGATCCCATTGCCGCGCCGTAGCCTGTGCCGAGGCCTCGACGCCATCGGTTCGGTCCGTACGACGACGCCGCTCGTTCCCTCCGCTGGGTGACCGCAGCGGATCGTTCTCGGCTCGACGACCTGAGGCCCATCCCCCGAGGAGTTCTCATGCAGATTGCGTTGTACCGGCTCGGCCGGTTTGCCGCCCGAAGGCCGTGGATCGTCTTGGGTGTGTGGTTCGCGCTGTCGGTGGTGCTCGTCGGCGCATCGCTCGTCGGTGGCAAGGCGTTCGAGGACGAGTTCTCGGTTCCTGGGCTCGACAGCGATCAGGCGCTCGTTCTGTTGCAGAACGCCCGCTCCGACGAGGCTGGTATCAGCGCTCAAGTCGTCGTCTCTGCGATCGATGACGGTGCAGTGGTCGCCGATCGTGGCTCGGCGGTCGAGGCCGTACGTTCCGAGTTCGCGGGACTCGACGATGTTGTCGGCGTGATGCCGGCGCAGTACTCACCCGATGGAAGCGTGGCCTTGCTTCGTGTGCTCTATCGGCCCGTCGGTGAGTTGACCGCCGCATCACTCGAGGCGCTCGAAGCGCTGCAGGCCGATCTCGATGGTGTCGATGGCCTCCAGGTCGAGGCGAACGGTGAGATCTTTTTCACGTTCGAAGAGCCCGAAACCGGCACCGGGGAAGCGTTCGGCGTCGTTGCTGCGATGGTCATCCTGCTCGTTGCCTTCGGTTCGGTCCTTGCGATGGGCCTTCCGATCGGGACCGCCCTGTTCGGACTGGCCCTCGGTGTCAGCGCAATGGGCCTCATCAACCACCTCATCGACATCCCGTCATGGGCGCCGCAGATGGCCGCCATGGTCGGAATCGGGGTCGGCATCGACTACGCGCTTTTTCTGGTGACGCGCCATCGCGAGTACTTGAGCCAGGGGATGACGGTCGAGGAGTCGGCCGGCCGGGCCGTAGCCACCTCGGGTCAGGCGGTGATCTTCGCCGGCGGCACCGTTGTGATCGCCATCCTTGGTCTCGCCGTTGCCGGGATCCCGTTCATGACCGCCGCAGGGGTCGCCACCTCCATCGTCGTGCTGTTGATGGTTCTGGCTGCGATCACGTTGCTACCGGCCTTTCTCGGTGTTTCCGGTCACAAGATCAATGGACTGCGTACGACGCGCCGACGTGCGATCAACCCGGGTGTCTCGGCAGGCTGGGAAGCCTGGGGGGCACATGTCTCGCGGCATGCCTGGAAGTACGTCATCGGGGTCACTGCCGCGCTGCTCGCCCTCTCGGCACCGGTGCTGGCGTTGCAACTCGGTTTCCCCGACGAAGGGAATCTGGGGGAGGAACGCACGCAGCGCCAGGCGTTCGACCTCACGACGGAGGCGTTCGGCGTGGGCTTCTCCGGGCCGCTGTTGATCGCGGTCGACACAGCGGGCGACCCAACCCTGGTCTCCGAGTTGGCCGCTGCGGTCGAGGCCGATCCAAACATCGTGTCGGTCCAAGCAACCCCTCCGGTCGAGGGCAGTGATGTTGCGAGTCTCCTTGCCTTCCCGAACACCTCACCGCAAGACGCAGCGACCTACGAGACGGTGAAACGCCTCCGGGCCGATGTGTTCGTGGATGTCCTCGACGACGATCAACGCGCCCACGTCGGCGGTCAGACCGCCAGCTTCGGTGATGTCGGCAACCGAATCACGCAACGACTGCCGTACTTCATTGCTGCGGTGGTCTTCCTCTCGTTTTTCTTGTTGACCGGGGTCTTTCGGTCGCCGGTGGTTGCGCTCAAGGCTGCCGTGCTCAACCTGTTGTCGATCGGTGCTGCGTATGGCGTGCTGGTCATGATCTTCCAGTGGGGCTGGGGCCTGAGCCTCGTCGGCCTTTCCGAGACCGTTCCGATCGTCTCGTTCATTCCGATGTTCATGTTTGCGATTCTCTTCGGGCTGTCCATGGACTACGAGGTCTTCTTGTTGAGCCGGGTTCGCGAGGAGTACGTGCGGACCGGAGACAACGATCGGTCGGTGATTCACGGCATTGCGTCGACCGCACGGGTCATCACCGCTGCTGCACTGATCATGATTTCGGTGTTCGGGGCCTTCGCCCTCGGTGATGATCCGGCTCTGAAGATGGTCGGCATCGGGCTCGCAACGGCGATCTTCGTCGACGCCACCATCGTCCGAATCATCCTGGTCCCGGCCACGATGAAACTGATGGGTGACCGCAACTGGTGGATTCCGGCCTGGCTCGATCGTCTGATCCCGGAGATCGACATCGAGGGCGATGCAGGCCTCCCGGCCCCGAACGACGAAGCGACGTTGGTCCACGAATCAGCCGAAAACTAGGGTTCGTCGTCATGGCCCTTCCGACCATGACTCGCAACGGTGACGTCTTCGTCGTCGACATCGGTGACGACCTCAACATGACTTCCATTGCGTGGGTTGCCGCCATGAACGAACTGCTCGACGACGTCGAGGCGCACAGCGGGCCGAAAGGTCTTGTCACCACGTCGTCGGCGCCCAAGCACTACTCCAACGGCCTCGACACGCCGTACATGGCCGAGTGCACACCGGCCGAGGTGGCGGCCTACGTCGAGACGTGTTTCTCGCTCGTTCACCGGCTCATGTTGCTCGGTGCGCCAACGGGGGCAGCGGTCACCGGCCATGCCTTCGGGCTCGGCGCGTTCCTCGTGCTGGCGCACGACCAGGCGCTGATGCGAGAAGACCGGGGGTACTGGAACCTCCCCGAGGTCCATTTGTCGATGAGCTTTCCCCGACCGTTGATGTCTGTGGTCGATGCTCGGCTGTCGAACGGTGAGAAGCAACGAGCGGTGGTCGTCGGTCATCGGTACACCGGGCCCGAAGCGGCTGCGGCGGGAATCGTCGACGGAGTGGCCCCGCTCGAAACCCTCACCGAGGCAGTCATCGAACGGGTTGCCGGGGTTGCGTCCACGGCGGGTGACAACCTCGCCCTGATCAAGACACAGCTCTACCCGGAAATCGCCGAGATCGCCGCCCGCTGACTCAGGCGGCCCCCGCCATGAGCGCGCCGTAGGCCGACAGCAACACTGCGCCGCCCCGGGTTTCTCCCTGCAAGGTTGGGGCCATTTTGTTCATCACGTACGTGACCGTCATCCCCGTGTCGGGGTCGATCACGGCAAGCGAACCTCCCCACCCTCCCCAGAAGAACGAGTTGGGACTCGGTAGCGGCACGCGGGCGCTCGGCAGACCGAAGCCCAGCCCGTAGCGAAGGTCGGCATCGCCGGCGAGCACCATGTCGCGGCCGACGTACTGCTCCTCGGTGATGCGGGCAACCGTCTCCGGTCGCATCAGCGTTACCCCGTCGACGGTGCCGCCGCAGGCGAGGGCCGAGTGGACCCGGCCGACCGAGCGGGCATTGCCGAACCCGCCGGCTGCGGGGATCTCGGCGGCTCGCCATGCCCGAGTCGTCGGCTCGGTGCCGTCCAGGCGACAACTTCTGCCGGTGCGCTCGGCGATCGAGTCGGCGACGCCGGCGAAGATCGGGTCGTGACTGGGTGGGATCAGTTCGCCGCAGCGGGCATCGAGTTCGGGACCGAAGCCGATGTGGAAGTCGGCGTCGAGCGGAGCTGCGATCTCGTCGCGAACGAATGTGCCCAGCGACCGGCCGTCGACGCGTCGGACGATTTCACCTTGCAGATACCCGTGGGTGATGGCGTGGTAGCCGGCAGCGGTACCGGGTTCCCACCACGGCTTCATCGCAGCAAGGATCTCGCAGCATCGGTGCCAGTCGTAGAGCGTCTCGGCATCGATGGCAGGTTCGAACCCAGACAGGCCGGATGTATGGGCCATCACCTGCGCCACGGTGACTGCGCTCTTTGCGTTGGCGGCGAACTCGGGCCAATACGTGGCCACCGGTTCGTGCGGCTCCACCAGCCCTCGATCGACGAGCATCATGAGCGAGATCGCGCACATCGTTTTGGTCGTCGAATAGACGTTGACGATCGTGTCCTCGACCCACGGCGTGCCGTCGGGGGCGCGGTCGCCGGCCCAGATGTCGACGACCGGACGGCCGTGCAGGGTCACACAGGCGGAGGCACCGACCTCGAGGCCGTTGACGAAGTTGCGGGCGAAGGCGTCGCGGACGGCTTCCCAGCCCGGCTCGATGGTTCCGTGGATCTCGGGAACGTCAGCCACGTGGGACGTCGATCCAAGGAATCTCCTTGTCGACGCGTGGTTCACCGGGAAGTCCAAGCACCTGTTCGCCGAGAATGTTCTTCATCACCTCGGTGGTGCCACCCTCGATCGTGTTGGCCCGGGCCCGAAGGAATGCGTATCCCTCACCACCGCCGGTACCGGACAGGTCGACCTCGCCAGGACGACGGAACGTGTAGTCGAAGTCGATCTGCCCGGCCATGCCTTGCAGATCGATCGCCTTTTCGTAGATGTCCTGGTTGAGGGTGGCCATCATCGCTTTGCCGACCGAACCTTCCGGCCCGGGGTTCCCGGCCTTTGCGAGTTGGCTCGCGCGCATGTTGGTGAGACGCAGTGTCTCGGCGCGGATCCAAAGCTTCATGACGTCGTCACGGTTTGCCGGGGTCCGGGTGTCGTCCGCAACCTTCTCCCAGATGCGCACCAGTTGGCCGATGGCGCCGCCGCCTCGCCGGGGGCCGCCGCCACCGCCGCCACCGATGGCGGTGCGCTCGTTCATGAGGGTGGTGAGTGCAGCTCGCCACCCCTCACCCTCGGCACCGATGCGATGGTCGTCGTGGACTCGCACGTCGGTCATGTAGACCTCGTTGAATTCGGCCTCACCGGTGATCTGGCGCAGCGGCCGAACCTCGACCCCGGGCGCCTTCATGTCGAGCGCGAAATACGTCATGCCGCGGTGCTTGGGCACGTTGGGGTCGGTTCGGGTCACGAGCATGCCGAAGTCGGCGATGTGGGCGAGCGTGTTCCAGACCTTCTGCCCGTTGATCAGCCACTCGTCACCGTCGCGCACCGCTTTGGTGCCAAGGCCGGCGAAGTCAGAGCCGGCGCCGGGTTCGGAGAACAGCTGGCACCACTTCTCCTCACCAGTGAACATCGGTCGCAGGAAGCGTTGTTTCACTTCCTCCGAGCCGTGGGTGAGGATCGTCGGACCGGCGAGCGCGATGAAGAACATCGACGCATCGGTCGGTGCGGCACCGGCATGGTGGAGCCGCTCGTTGACGTGCTTCTGGAGTTGCGGGCGTACCCCGAGCCCGCCGTGGCCTTCGGGAAACATGACCCACGCCAGCCCATGATCGAACTGGTGACCACGGAATTCTTCGTATCCCTGGGCTTTCGGATCGTGGGCATCGAGAAGTGCGTCGATGGCAGCATCGACCCTCTGCAGTTCAGCGTCGCTCATGCGCACGAGTGTAGTGCGCCCAAGTTAACGGTCGCTAACCCTTCTGCACCGCCGTCGGGACAGCTGATGCCAGCAAGTCGACCCGGGGGCTTCGTTCGTCGTTGCGGCACCGGGCCAACTACCGTCTCGGCCCATGACGTCACTTGCGGTCTACATCGAAGCCCATCGCACTGCGCTCGCCGAGATCAACGATCTGATCGCCGATCGTTCCGATGAACAACTGGCGGTGCAGTCGTTGTGCCCCGAGTGGGACGTGAAAGCCTGCATTGCCCACGCTGTCAGCATCGAGAAGGCACTCACCGGTTGGGAACCCGATCCCGAGAACCTGTTCGACTTCGGCATCGTCGGCTCGTTCATGGAGCAGGCGACCGCCATGGACGCCGACACGTTCCGAGCCGCGATTCGCGACATCGGTGATGCCCGCCTCGCACACCTCGAGTCGCTCGACCCGGCGATCGTCGACCAGCCGTCGATGACACCCGTCGGGCCGCAGGCCTACGGCAACTTTCTGCAAATCCGCGTGTTCGACATGTGGGTCCACGCTCGAGACTGCGCGCTCCCGCTCGGCATCCAACTTCCCGACGGGGGCACAACTGCCGAGCAAGCCGTGAACGAAGTACACCGATCGATGGGCTACATCGCCGGCAAGAAGATCGGCCTCGAGGACGGCATGTCGATGACGGTGCACATCACCGGTGGAGCTCCCCGGACCTTCCACGTTGCGGTCGATGGCCGGGCTGGACTCGTCGACGCGGTCGACGACCCGACCGTCACCCTCACCGCCGATACCGAGACATTCGTGATGCTCGCATGTGGACGAATCGATCCCCAGGAACGGATCGACGCGGGCCGTATCTCGTGGAGTGGCGACAACGAGTGGGGTGAGAGAGCCGCCCGCAGCCTGCGCTTCACGATGTAGCTGTCGGCACGATGGAGCTGTCGGCGACGACCGACGTGCCGAGGGGCCGGCGCCGATCGACCCCTAGCCGACGAGGGCCATGGCGGCGTAGAGCGCCACGCCGTGCTTCATGGCGTCTTCGTTCACACGCATGAGGTTGGAGTGGTTGGGTGCTGCGGTCTGTGGCGACTCGTCGTCAGGGCACACACCGAGAAAGGCCATCGCACCCGGCACGTGCTGAAGGACGTAGCTGAAGTCCTCGGCGCCCATGATCGCTCGCGGCATGATCGCGAAGTGCTCCTCGCCCAGGATCTGATGGGTGACGTCGCCGACGAGCTCGGCCTGGTCGTCGTGGTTGATCGTGACCGGGTACCCGGGATCGATCTCGGTCTTGCAGCTGCAGCCGTGAGCGGCAGAGGTGCCTTCGGCAACGCGGACAAGGTTGGCTTTCAGCGTGGCCCGGGTCTCCTCGTCGTGACTGCGGATCGTGCCCTCCATCCAGGCGTGGGGCGGGATGATGTTGTTGGTGGTGCCGGCTCGCACGTGGGCAACGGTGACCAGCCCGGCACGGGTGGCCTCGACGGAACGGCCCACCATGGTGTGGATGCCACTGATGGTCTGGGCCATGGCCGGGATCGGGTCGGTGCAGTGGTGCGGGGCCGACGCGTGGCCGCCTTCGCCGTGGATCGTGATGCTGAACTTGTCGGCCGACGCCAGCAGAGCGCCCGCCTTCGTGGCGATCATGCCCGCCTTCTGGTTGGCCGTGACGTGGATGGCAAAGGCGCGATCGACGCCGTCGAGCACGCCCTCGTCGATCATGTACTTGGCGCCGTGGAAGCCTTCCTCTCCCGGCTGGAACATGAAGCGGACCTTGCCGGTGAGCGTGTCCTTGCTGTCGGCGAGGAGTTTGGCTGCGCTCACCAGCATCGACACGTGGGTGTCGTGACCGCAGGCATGCATACGGCCGTCGTGTTGTGATTTGAAGTCGGACGGATAGTCCTCCTGCAGCGGCAGAGCATCCATGTCACCACGCAGCAGCACGGTCGGGCCCGGCTTGCCGGTGTCGAGGTCGGCGACGACCGACGTGGTCGATGTGCCGAGGGTGATGTCGAGACCGAGGCCGGTGAGGGCCTCGGTGATCTTCGTCTGGGTACGCGGCAGGTCGAGGCCGAGTTCGGGGTCGGCGTGGATCGCCCGGCGGAGCTCGACGGTCTCTGCGTCGATTCCGGCTGCGGCTGCCGCGATGTCGGGTCCGATGTCGTTCATGCTCATGCGGTCACTCTCTCGCGATGACGTCGAGGTCTGCAACACTCGGGCCATGCGTCTCGGAATTCACCTGCCCCAGTACGGACGAGCGTCGTCGGCCGACGCGATCACGAAGGTTGCCGTCCGGGCCGAGGAACTCGGCTTTCACGACGTGTGGGTGTCGGATCACGTCGTCGTGCCCGTCGATCAGGGCTATCCCTCGCCCTATCTCTTCGAACCGCTGCTGAGCTTGGCGTGGGCCGCTGCGGTGACATCCCGGATCCGGCTCGGCACCAGTGTCCTCGTGGTGCCGCACCACCACCCACTCAGCATGGCCAACAGCCTCGCCAGCCTCGACAAGCTGAGCGGTGGCCGGTTGACGCTCGGGGTCGGGGTCGGTTGGTCAGCCGGGGAGTTCGAGGCGCTCGACCAAGAGTTCGCCTCGCGTGGAACGCGAATGGATGAAGCACTCGACATCTATCGCAAGGCCTGGGAGACCGATCCGCTCACTCACAAGGGCACCTTCTACGACATCGCCGAGATGAAGCTCCAGCCCAAACCCGAAGCCCGGATCCCCATCTGGGTCGGAGGTGGGGCCGATGTCGCCATCCGGCGGGCGGCGCGCCACGACGGCTACCAGGGAATCTCCACTGAACCGGCCGAGATGGCCAGGATCGTCCAGCGGTTGAAAGACGAGGGCGCAGGAGACGACTTCGTCATTTCATACCGGACGGGATGGGATCCGAACGGCATGGACGCCTCACAGATTCGAGAGGAGGCCGAGGCCTACGCATCGGCCGGCGTGCACCATGTGGTGTCGGCGCCGTGGCGGAGCACCACCGACGAATGGATCGACTCGATGGAGCAACTGATCGACCTCGTGCCCTTCGAGCCGGCAGGGTAGCTTCGCCGCCATGAAGCTCTCGATGATGCTGACCTACTCCGGTGATCCCCGGCTCGCTGCGGCCGAGGCGGCTGACCTCGAACGCGCCGGTGTCGACATCGGATGGGTGCCGGAACTGTACGGCTTCGATGCGGTGTCGATCCTGGGTTATCTCGCAGCAAAGACCGACACGATGCTGTTGGGTTCGGGCATCCTCAACATCTACGGACGCACGCCCTCCACCATCGCCATGACCGCTGCCGGTCTCGACGCAGTGTCCAGTGGGCGCTTCATTCTTGGCTTGGGGGCGTCCGGTCCCCAAGTGATCGAAGGCTTCCACGGTGTCAGGTACGACCGTCCGCTCGGGCGTCAGCGCGAGATCATGGAGATCTGTCGAAAGGTGTGGCGGCGGGAGCGGCTCGTGCACGACGGTGTCAGCTACACGCTGCCCCTCCCCGTTGGTGAGGGAACTGGGTTGGGCAAGCCGCTGAAGCTCGTGAACCATCCGGTGCGTGACGACATCCCGATCTATCTGGCATCGCTCGGCCCCAAGAACGTCGCGTTGACCGCCGAGGCTGCTGACGGGTGGCTGCCAGCCTTCTTCCACCCCGACAAGGCCGATTCGGTCTGGGGTGAGGATCTTGCGGCCGGCGCAGCGAAACGGCCGACGTCGCTCGGCCCACTCGAGATCTCTGCCGGCGGTGCACTGTGCATCACCGACGACGACGAAATGGCTCGCAAGCTCCGCGACGCCGGTCGCTTCATGACGGCGCTGTACGTCGGCGGCATGGGAGCGAAGGGCAGAAACTTCTACAACAACATCTTCCGCAAGTACGGCTACGAGGACGAAGCCGAGCAGATCCAGAACCTGTACCTCGACGGCAGGAAGGACGAGGCGATGGCGCTGGTGCCCCAGGAGTATCTCGACGCCACCGCCCTGGTGGGCGACGAGGGCTACGTCAGAGAGCGGGTCGAAGCGTTCCGGTCTGCCGGCGTGACCCAACTGCAGATCTCGCCGACCGGGCCCAACCAACTCGCCGACATCGAAAAAGTGAAGAGCTGGGTCAGCTGACGCAGTCGGATCGAGGCCGCTCAGTCGGCGGAGCGTTCGCGCTCGACGTGGGCAGCAAGCCCTTCGAGGGCACCGTGCAGTGCCTTGCGCATCCCCCTCGACGCAGTAGCAAGAAGGCGAGCGGCGATCTTCGAGCGTGCCTCGAATCCCTGCAGGTAGGTGACGCGAACACGGTCGGTGGACAGCACCTGCACCTCGATCCGTTCGAGGAGGGTCTGCGAGAACCGTCCCAACGGACCGTCGGCTGCGACCACGACGAACCCGAACACGGTTGGCTCGTCCCACACGACGAAGACTTCGTCGAGCCGCCACTTCCTGATCCAAACAGAACGGGTCGAACCCAGTCCGTCACCACCGGTTCCTTCGGCCCGTTCGATTGCATCGAACCATTCGGGCCAGCGCTCGTGGGCGGTGAGCACAGCCCAGACTTCATCGGGGGTTGCGGTCATCTCCCGTGTGGCGCTGACCGTGATCGGTGCTCGGTCGATCCACTCGGGGGGCTGCCGAACCAGTTGTCTCATGTGGTGACGGTATCGGGCGCGCCGACGTGGGTGAGGTTGCGGTGACGGGAACGAGATCGAGACGTCCTCGCCGCTCTACCATCCGGGCATGCCGTCGATGCCGGAGTCCGAGCCACCTACCCCGAGCGAGCGCTCCACCACGGTCGTCGTGGGCGCAGTCGACGACATCGGCGAGGGCGAGATGAAGATGGTGAAGGTCGGCGAGCGGCGCGTCGCCGTGATTCGCACGGCGTCGGGTGTCCACGCCATCGACAACGCGTGCCCCCACCAGGGGTACGGCTTGGTGACGGGGGCGCTCGACGACGAGCTCGTGACGTGCCAGTGGCACAACTGGAAATTTCGGGTCGACACCGGTGAGTGTGTGATGGGTGAAGAAGACGTCCCGTGCCATGCGGTGACGATCGAGGACGGCACGATCCATGTCACTGTCGACGAGCCGACCGCCGCCGAGGAACGCGAACGGCTCTGGCCGAGTCTTCGACGCGGTGTGGAGGACAGTTATGTCGGGCAGGTCGCGCGCGACTCGATCCGCCTGTTGGCCAACGACGCCGCTCCCGAAGCGATCGCGTGGGTCGGCTTCGAGCACGCCCTGCCGCGGGAGGAGTGGGGCATCGGGCACGCCATGGCCACCGCCGTCGACTGCCTCGCCTGGACGGTCGAGCGTGATGGCGACGATCGGGCGCTGCCACTCGTCCAGGCCCTTGCTGCGCTCGCCGAGCCAACACGTGGGCGACCCGCTCGGCAGCGACGAGAGCCTCGGGCCGGCGATCTCCTCGAGGCGATCGAGGGCGAGGATCACGACGCAGCGATGGGCATCGCTCGTCGTCTCGCTGCCGAGGCCGACCCCGAGGAGGTTCGGCGGCGCTTCATCGAGGCGGCATCGATGCACCATCTCAGCTATGGCCACGGGATCATCTACACCCAGAAGGCCTTCGAACTACTCGATCTCGTCGGTTGGGACAAGGCCGACCTGGTGCTCCACGAACTGGCGCTCGCCACCACCTGGGGAACCCGCGAAGACACGCTGCCCTACATGCGCAAGGCCGTTGCCGAGGTCGCAGCGCTCGACCTCGGCGCACTTGCCACCACGCCGGTGGATCCCGAGTGGAACGACCCCCAACTCGTCGACGTACTGCTCGGTCTCGACGACGCGCCGATTGCCGCCGCTGTCGCAGCCCTCGAGGCAGGTGCAGGTGTCGAGCAACTGCTCGATGCGGTCACGATTGCCGTGAGTCGCCGCCTGCTTCGTTACGACCTCGACATCGAGTTCGATCTCGACGAGAGCTTCGGTTGGCTCGACATCACGCACGGACTCACGACAGCTCGAGCGGCACGGTGGGCCTGGCGCGCGCATCCCTCACCGGCCACGATTCGCCAAGCACTCTGGGCGGTTTGGCTCTGCCACGACACGTCACGGGGCGAACAGCGTCACGGGGTCCGGCCCGAGCCCGAAATCGTCGGGACGCCGGGCGACATCACCGGCCTCATCCGGCGAGGTGACGTCGACGGCGCCCTCGCTGCCATCCGGGCAGCCGGTCTCGACGCCTGTTCGTCGATGATCGAGGCGGCCCTCGCCGACAGCGCCGGCTCGTTCATCGTCACTGCGCACCTCATCAAGCTGACCAAGGCCGCCATCGAGGAAGCGGAGACGACTGGGTCGGATCTTCCGCTTCTTGCCGCCGGGCGCTACCTGGCGGCACCTCGACTCGAGCGGTTCGTCAGCCGAAACGTCATCGAATCGCTCGACTTCGTGAAGACCGGGCGCCCGCCGACCCGATGAGCCGGCGAGGCGGTCAGGCTGCGAAGTTGGCGGCGGCGAAGTCCCAGTTGACCAGGTGGTCGAGGAACGCCGCCACGTAGGCGGGCCGAGCGTTCTGATAGTCGAGGTAGTAGGCGTGTTCCCAGACGTCGATCGTCAGCAGCGGGGTCTGCCCATGCTTGATCGGGGTGTCGGCGTCATCGGTCTTGACGATCGCCACGCCGTCGCCTTCCTTCACCAGCCACGTCCAGCCGGAGCCGAAGTTGCCGACGGCGTCAGCGGTGAACTGCTCGCGGAATGCGTCATAGGAACCGAAGCTGCTGTCGATCGCCGCTGCGAGATCGCCACTGGGGGCGCCGCCACCGTTGGGCGACATCGACTCCCAGTAGAAGGTGTGGTTCCACACCTGGGCGGCGTTGTTGTACAGCCCGCCGGGATCGGCAGCGTCGATGATCTCCTCGAGCGATGCGTCGGCGAGATCGGTGCCGTCGATCAGGCCGTTGAGGTTGTTCACGTAGGCAGCATGATGCTTGCCGTAGTGGAAGCTGATCGTGTGCGCAGTGATGTGGGGATCGAGCGCGTCGTCGGCGTAGGGCAGGGCAGGGAGGGTGATGGCCATGGCCGCAGCGTAGTGCCGGTCGCCCGCCTTGCTCAACGCAGCCCCGGGGAAAGTCAGCGCTTGGCTGTGGCTGGCCGCCGACCGCTGCACGATGCCGCCTCCACTGCGTCGTCGCGTCGTGTGTGCCTCGTTCGGTCCAAAGACCTGTCAGGCTGATCGGCTGTGACCGTCGAGCGCATCACTGACGCGACGAAACGCCTCGGCTACATGCCGGCGCTCGACGGCTTGCGCGCTGTCTTCGTGGTGGCGGTGATCGGCTACCACAGCGGTCTCGACATGCTCTCCGGTGGATTCCTGGCGGTGTCGGCGTTTTTCACCCTGTCGGGTTTCCTGATCACGGCCCAACTGCTGGCCGAATCCCAGGACAAACGCCCGGTTGGCGTTGTCGAGTTCTGGCGGCGGAGGTTCGTCCGCTTGGCGCCTGCCGCAACGCTCGTGGTCGCCGTCGTCGTCGTCGTAGGCGCCAGTACCGACGCGTTCGGCTCGGCCGCCGCCACTCGTTCCGACGGCATCGCATCGCTGCTCCAGGTCTTCAACTGGTGGACGATCGCCGAGGGCACCACCTACGGCGATCAGTTCGCCGAGACTGGTGCCCTCGTCCACTACTGGTCGCTGGCAGTCGAGGAACAGTTCTACGTCCTCTTCCCGATCGGGGCGGCAGCCCTGCTCGGGTTCGCTCGACGCGGGCGGCCCCGTCTCGCTCGCAACCTGCTGGTGTTCACCATCGTCTCCGCACTCGTGTGGCCGGTGGCAGTCGCCGCGACCGGGGCCAGTTCGAACCGGCTCTACCTCGGAACCGACACCCGGATCGGCGAGATCCTTCTCGGCTGCGGACTCGGTTGGCTCTGGCACGTCCGCCGACATCCGACGCCAGAGCGGTGGAGCAGTGTCGGCACTGCGTTCGCAGTGACGGCTGCGAGCGCAACGGTGCTCGTGATGTGGTCGACCGCACACCCCACTGACCGCTGGCTCTTCTTCGGCGGACTCGCACTGCACGCAACGCTGATCGGCCTCATCATGGTGTGGGCGCTGGTCTCGACCGGTTGGTTCGCAGCAGTGCTGTCGGCGCGGCCGCTGCGTCGGTTGGGGGTGTGGTCGTATGCCATCTACCTCGTCCACTGGCCAGTGCTCGTTGCGCTCGACCGCCACTACAGCCAGGAACCCTTGACCCTGTTCATCGTCGGTGGCTCGGTTTCGATCGTGCTCGCAGCGGGCCTGCACCGCTGGGTGGAACATCCCCTCCGGCGTCGCCGCAACGAACGCTGGACGCTTGGCGTCACCGGCGCGCTTCTCACCGTCTCACTGCTTGCTGCGGTCGTGCTGGCCGACTCGACGCAGGACATCATCGACTTCGATGCGGCGGTCGAGGAATTTGCTGCCGCCACAGCTGTGACCGTGCCGGCTGCGTCTCCGCCAGAGTCGGACGAGTCGGACGGGCCGGTCGCGTCGGGCCCGGAGGCTGCGTCGCGGCCGCTGCGAGTCGCGATGTTCGGCGACTCGACGGCGCTGATGACCGGGATCGGGATCAATGGGTGGTCGATCGCGAATCCGGCGTCGGTGGAGTTCGTCGGTGGTGTCGTCGACCTGGGATGTGGCCTCCAGCAAGACGGCGTTCGCAAGCAGGGAGACGAGACGTTGGAGGTGCCCCTGTATTGCGCCGATTGGTTGACCGAGTGGGCCGAGTTCGCAGCGCTCACCCAACCCGACGTTGCGGTGATTCAGCTCGGCCCGTGGGAGGTCGTCGACTTCCGAGTGGACGGCGGCGACTCCTTCACCTCGCTCCACGACGAGAAGACCCGAGTGGCGATGACGGCGCAACTCGACGAACTCGTGGCCAGCGTGATCGACGAGGTGGGCGTTGTTGTGCTCATCCTGCCGCCCGACATCGGTCCCGGTCATCCGAACTTCGGCAGGTTCCCGGAAACGGATCCGGCGCGCATGCAGCGGTGGCGAGACATCACCGTCGATGTCGCCGAACGGCACGACGAGGCGATGACGGCAGACCTTGCCGCATGGATCAAGACCCAGGACGACGAGGTGGTTCGACCCGACGGTGTGCACTTCGACCTGTCGTCTGCCCTTGTCGCGGCCTCGTGGCTGGTACCGGCCGTCATCGATCGGTACGGCCTGCCCGCTGCGGACGACGTCGTCGACGGGGAGTACCGAGTCCTCGTGATCGGTGACTATCTCGCTCGGCCGATCGCCGAGGAGCTGAGCGACCGGTACGCCACCGAGACACCGACCTCTGTCGTTTTCGCCCACCTTCCCACGATTCCGCAAGACGATGCGGCGCAGGCCAGTTGGGAGACCCGACTCGACGTCGCTCGCCCCGATGTGGCGGTGTTCGTGCTCGAGCCGCTGGAGGAGTCGCGCCCGGACCCCGACCGGGAGACTGCCGCACGCTCTGACGTCGAGGACGAGACCCGGTTCGCGGACGTGGCCGAGCGCTTCTTGGATCAGCTCGGCGCCGAGGTCGATCTGGTCGTGATCGCCTTTCCCGGACCATTCGACGACGAAGCCCTCGACGAGGAGCGCGTGCACCTTGTGACGGCACTCGTCACGCTTGCAGCAGAACGCGACGCCGTTGTCACGCTCGAGTTGCCGTCGGCAACCGTCGTGAGACGCCTGGGAGAGCCGCGGGCCACCTATGAGCCGGTGACGGCTTCGGTTGCGGTCGACCTGCTGCTGCCTCTGCTCGAGCCGGCGTCGTAGCGTGCCGCGCGATCGAGCGCAGGCGAGACTGGCAGCCGTGACCGACCGCCGCCATAGTCCCGCCCTCGACGGGTTGCGTGGGTTGGCGGTGCTCGCCGTGGTCGTCTACCACGCATGGCCGGAGGTGCTGCCGGGGGGGTGGATCGGTGTTTCGGTCTTTTTCACGCTGTCGGGCTTTCTGATCACACGCATCCTGCTCGGCGACCACGTGCTCACCGGTGCATCGCTCGCAGCGTTTTGGAGACGGCGTGCCCGCCGGCTGCTTCCGGCTGCACTTGCCACGATCATTGCGACGGTCCTGGCCGTGGTGGCGATCGGTGGGGAGGTCGACGACACGGTGCGTGCCGCGCTCGCTGCGACCCTGTACGTCCACAACTGGTGGGCGGCGGTTTCGGCGGATGGGTACTGGGAGATCTTCGAGACGCCGTCACCACTCGCCCACATGTGGAGCCTTGCGATCGAAGAGCAGGTCTACGTGGTGTGGCCGTTGTTGGTGCTCGGCCTCGGCGGTCGTCGGGCGCTCGTCGCTGGCGCAGCGGTCGTGGTCGCCGGCTATGCGGTGTGGTGGGACACCGCCGATGCGTACTACGCGACGCCGGTGCGGTTCGGCGAGGTACTCGCCGGAGCAGCGGTCGCGGTAGCGCTGCTGCATCGGCCGAGCCTTCGGGTTCCCACGTGGGCCGCCGTCTGCTCACTCGGCGGCGTTGCGTTTCTCGTTGCAACCCTGTCCGAGGACGATCCGTGGGTGGCTCGTGGCGTCCTCGTCGGGTTGGCCGGGGCTGCCGCCATCGTTGTCACGTGGGCGGTGACCGACCGCCGTGCGGCCGATGGGTTGTTCGGTGGGCCAATCATCGGATGGCTCGGGCGTCGGAGCTACGCGATCTACCTCTTCCACTGGCCGTTGCTGGTCTTGCTCGACGCTCCGGCTCCGGTGGCGGTTGCGGCCGCACTCGGGCTTGCCGAGGTGTCGCATCGGCTGGTCGAGCATCCGATTCGCAGTGGCGACCGGCTCCGGCGACCGTTGCTCACCCTGGGCGGGGCGACCGTCCTCCTTGCGTCGACGTTGGCGGTCGCAACGATCGGCTCCGATGGAACAGCTGAAGACGAGATCGCGGCTGCCACCGCTGCAGCGCTCCTCACGAAGACGACCGCTGCAGTGTCGACGCTGCCACCGCCCGCCGCAGCCATCACCGACGTGACGCCCACGACTGCGCCGCCCACGGTCGTGACGCCGACGTGGCCGATCGCAGTGCCTGCCGGAGCGTCGGTGCTTCTCGTCGGCGACTCGGCGGCGTTCGAGGCTCGGGCCGCCTTCACCGGCTGGGTCGAAGCACATGGTGGCTCGGCCACGATCCGAGCCTGGGGGGCGTGCTCTCCGGCGTTCGGGCACCATTCGTGGGCCGACTGGGTCACGCCGTTCTTCGATGCACTCGAGGAACCGTGCCGAACGCGGATCACCGACAACATCGATCTCGTCGTGGTCATGGACCACGGGGCGGCGTTCATCGATCACCGCTCGATCGAGACGGGCGAGTGGCACGACATCACCGATGACGTGCTCGGGCCCGTGATGCGGTTCGCGTACGAGTCGATGGTTTCCGACGCCGCCGACGTCGGCGCCCTGGTGGTGATCCTCACCCCACCCACACCGATCAAGACCGAACTGCTTCCCGGCTACCGCCCTGAGCGCATGGAGGCGTACAACCGGATCGTTGCCGCCGTCGGCGAAGAACCTCACGTGTACGTACTGGATGTTGGCCCAGCGATCGAGGCTGATCCTGCGCGGTATCCGCGCACCGATGGACTCCACCTCGATGCCGAGACCGGTGCCGTGCATCTGTTCGTCGATCTCGTTGCCCCGGCGGTCACCTTCGGGGAAGCAGCGGGTTAGGTTGCGTCGACGTCTCGATGGAAGCTGACATGACCAGGATCTCGCACGTCCCGCTCGCACAACTCCCGACACCGCTCGAACCGCTGCCGCGACTGTCGGCCGAACTCGGAGGACCCCGCATCTGGGTCAAACGCGACGACCAGACCGGTCTGGCCATGGGTGGCAACAAGGTCCGCAAGCTCGAGTACCTCCTGGCCGAGGCCCGACAGCTCGGCGCTGACATCGTGCTCACGACAGGCGCGACCCAGTCCAACCACTGCCGCCAGACCGCCGCTGCTGCCGCCCGGCTCGGCCTCGACTGCGAACTGTTGATCGAGCATCGGTTCCCCGACTGGAGTGACGACTACCGGCACGGTGGCAATCTGCAACTCGACCGGCTGCTCGGCGCGACGGTGCTCGACTTCGACCAGGGCACCGACATGACCATCGAGATGGAGCGACGGGCCGACGAACTGCGCGCCGAGGGACGTACGCCCTACGTCGTCCCGCTCGGCGGGTCGAACGTCGTGGGCGCGCTCGGCTATCGCACGGCTGCGGTGGAGATCCTGCGCCAGACCGATGAGCGTGGTTTCCAGGCACGCGAGATCGTGCACGCAACGGCGAGTGGCGGCACCCAGGCCGGTCTCATCGCCGGGCTTGCGATCAAGCGCAGCGAGATTCCACTCCTGGGCGTCTCGGCCGGGGCCCCCGAGCGGTATCTCGGCCCGATCGTTCGCAGTCTCGCCGAGGGAGTCTTCGATCTGATCGGTATCGACCGCTCGCTCGGGCCCCATGCCGTCGTGATCGATGACGCTCACGTCGGTGAGGCGTACGGCGTGCCCACCGAAGAGATGCACGAAGCGGTCACCATGTGCGCTCGACTCGAAGGGCTGCTCCTCGATCCCGTCTACTCGGGCAAGGCCATGGCGGGTCTGATCCACCACGCCCGCGCCGGTCGGTGGTCGGCCGACGACGACGTCGTCTTCATCCACACCGGTGGCACACCCGCCCTGTTCGCGTATCGCTAGCCCATGACCGTCTCGGGGTTTGGGCGCGCCGTGCGCGTGGCCGCAAAGACCCCGGCGGCGGCGAAGCTGAGGAAGCCTGCGACGACGTAGCTGGTCTGGTAGCTCGACTGGTCTCGCAGGAAGCCGAGCAGGAACGGGCCTCCGGCCACGCCGGCGGTGACGATGAGGCTCAACAGGGCGAAGATCCGCGGATAGGCGAGCACGCCGAATCCGGCTGCGGTGATCAACGGCTGGAGCATCAGCAGATTGCCGACGGTCGTGCCGAAGAGGAAGGCGATCACGATGAGCGCGAGCCGTGAGTCGGCGAGACCGATGCCGATCAGCGCCAGCCCCTGGCCGATCGAGAGCGCAGTGGCCAGTCGGATCAGTGGCAGGCGGTCGGCGAGGATCCCCCCGACCAAGCGCCCGATCACACTGCCGAGGGCCAGCGCAGTGATGGCGGCAGCTCCCGTCGCACGATCGATTCGTTCGGAACCGAGGTTGGCGAGCTGCGAAAGGCCGCCGACCTGTGCTCCCATGGCCAGCACGAATGCGGCAGCGAGTACCGCGAAGAAACGGGTACGAATCGCCTCGTCGTAGGGAATGCCCTCGGCCGTCGCCCCGACGGCCGCGCCCTCGCGGGCCCTGCCATCCGGTTCGAGCCCGCGCGATTCTGGTGACGGCCACAGCCACGGAACCACAACGATGGTGAGGACGAGATAGATCAGTGCCAGGATCGGCGCAGCCTCGTCGAGACCTCGATCGTCGATCAGTGCAGACGCCGGCGCACTCAACGTGAACGCCCCGACCGACAATCCGGTCGATGCGATCGACAGGGCAGTCGCTCGTCGCAGCTGGAACCACCGGGTGACAAGCGTGGTCGCCGGAATGAGGCCCACCAGTGCGAACCCGACCGCAAACAACACATAGACCGCATAGAGCTCGGCCACCGAGCCGACACTGCCGAGCAGGTAGAGGCTGATCGACGACACCACACCACCGGCGGTCACGATCAGTCGGACGTCGTAGCGCTCGAGGAGTCGGGCCACGACTTGACCGACGAGACCGCTGACGAGGAAGAACATCGACGTTGCGAGTGACACGCTGGTGGTGCTGAATGCCTCGGCGTCGGTGAGTGCGTCGAGATAGATCGCCAGGCCGTAGAAGGCGAGACCCGAGCTGGTCATCAGTTGGACGAAGACGGCGCAGACGACGATCCAGCCGGCGAACGGACGTGTCATGCGCGGCTCATCTCTCGGCGCAGTTCGGTCATACGAGTTCCTCGAGCACTCGGGCGACACCGAACTCGACGTTCGTGGAGGTGACTTCGTCGGCGGTCTCTTTGACCCGATCCAGTGCGTTGCCCATGGCGACACCTCGCCCCGCCCACTGGAGCATGGTCAGGTCGTTGTGGTTGTCGCCGAATGCCACCACCTCTTCGGCCACGATGTCGAGGCGGGCACACAGGCGCGCCAGCGCTGCACCCTTGTCGGCACCGTTCGGTGTCATCTCGACAAAGTCGACCCCCGAGGTGGTGAGGTGGTGGCGGGAATCGACGTGGGGCTCGACATGGGTCAGCAGTTCGACGTTGGACAGTGCGGGATGGGCAACGAATGCCTTGTCGACGCCCGGTGGCGCGGTGTCGACGATCCGGTGGCCATCGGCGCGGATCTGACCGTCGAGTTTCACGGGGTGGATGTCGAGGAAGGGCTGCTCCCAGTGCTGACGGTCTGCGGTTGTCCAGCCATAGGCGAGGGCGGGATCGTGTTCGGAGAGGCGACGCCGGAACTCGACGATGTCGACGTCGTCGAACAGTAGGTGCTCTTCCATCTCGCCGCTGCGGATGTTGAGGCGGTGGCCGCCGTTGGAGCCGATGAACCAGTCGAACTCGGTGCCGTTCGACGTGGCCCGTCCCAGTCCGTCCTGGTGCCCTCGCCCGGAGATTGCGACGCAGATGATGCCGGCGGACTGGACTGCGTTGAGCGCAGCGATGGTTCGTGCCTCGGGCAGATGGTCGGAACCGAAAAAGGTGCCGTCGAGATCGGTGGCGACGAGACGGACGGGCACGAGGTGACCGTACGCCAATCGGACGCAAAGGCGAGAACCCTTCCGGCCGTCGGTGAGGCAACGCAGCGACAGCAGCGCGATTGGTGACGGATGCGCTAGTCGAAGGCTGGGAAGCCCACGGTGGGATCACGCTCGATCTGCTCGACGAGGGCGACTTCCCAGGTGAGGTAGTCCTGCATGTGCCGGTGGACAACGTCGCCGGGTTCGTCGTGGTCGTAGGGCTTGTACCAGACGTCGTCGGGGGTCGTCGTGGCCCGTTCGAATCCGGGTTCCATGTCGTGTCCGGCGTGGCGCCAGCCCTTGTTGCCACCGGCGAGCGCGACGACGTCGGCATCGGGCCAGTGGGTCCGTGCGTCGGGAACGGCAAGCTTCGCAAGTTGGCCGTCGGTGGAGGTGAGGACGATGGACCCCGCGTCACCGATTGCAGTGCGGGCTTCGTCGAGACGACTGCGCACTCCCCACCACGCGCCGGGAATGTGCCCCCGCGTCCGGTACTTGACGCTGGTGCCGAGGTCGATCACGACGGTCGACCCTGGCTCGTCGGCGAGCAGACGGGCCAACTCAGCCACCGTGAGGGTGGGGGTTCGTTCGACCGGCGTGCGAGCGCTCGGCCCGGTGCGCAGCGTTACGCCTGCGTCGACGAGGCCAGGGATCCCGCCGGCAAGGACGACCGTGTCGGTCCAGCCGAGTTGCCGGAGCCACGAGGCGGTCATGGTTGCCCGCACACCGTTGTCGTCGATCAACACGAGACGGGCACCCCGAGTCGCAACGTATTCGTCTGTCGCCTGTACCAGCTGACCACCGGGTGCGTTGCGGCTGCCGTCGAGATGCCCGGTCTCGAATTCTTCCGGGGTGCGAACGTCGAGCACATAGGTGGTGCGCGCCCCGTCGACGCGCCAAGCGGCAACCTCGGTGAAGGTGCGGGTCTCGACGCCGAATCGGGTGCCGACGTCGGCGGCGGCTGCTTCGGCCCAGGCCCGGGCCGCCGGGCCGGGGTCAGGAGCATGCTCATCTACGCCCCGGGCGACATCGAAACCGGCCAGCTCCCACCCCATCGTGCCGTTCTCGAGCGCAACGACCCGGTTTTCCAGGCCGGCGTTGATCAGTGACTGGGCACCGATGATGCTGCGGGTTCGTCCGGCGCAGTTCACGATCACCACGGTCTCGGGATCGGGTGCCATCTCCTTGACCCGATGGACGAGTTCGGCCCCCGGACAGTCGATGCCGCTCGGGATCGACATACGGCGAAACTCGCCGAGTGGTCGAGTGTCGAGCACGACGACGTCGGTTTCGCCCCGGGCGGCGGCATCGATGAGCGCGTTGACCTCGGCCGCCGGCAGCCGAGGGGTGTCGAAGGTGTGCTCGACGTACTCGCCGAATGCCTTGGACGGCACATTGACCCCCGAGTAGAGCTCGCCTCCGTCGGCTACCCACGCTTCGGTGCCGCCGATCAGGACGGCGTTGTCAGTCCATCCGAGCTCGGCCGCCCGACCCGCCGCTCGGGTGGCGAGCCCGTCGGTCGAGCCATCGTCGTCGCACCAGACGATCGGGGTCGATCGGCGGGGCACGAGATCACCCAGCACCAACTCGAGATGAGAGAGCGGGACGCATGCCGCATGGAACAGATGCGAACGGTGGTAGACGCCCTGCTCACGTGCATCGAGCAGTGCGATCTCACCACCGTCGATCAAAAGATCCCGGAGCTCCCCCGACGTGATCGCCTTCGTCATGGGTTGCGTCGGCGATCGAGGCGGGCTTCATGGATGTTGCTCACCGAGTTGAACGTCTTCCATGCCCGATTCCGAGCGTCGAAAAAGACCCGGTCGTCGAGTCGTTCGAGCGCCAAGCCGTAGCAGTGGAAGTTGAGCGACGGGGTGTCGATGTGGATCGAGTGGAGATCGTCGGGAAGCATGGCAACCCCGGTGCCGGCCTCGACCATGTGCTGGCCGGTTTCGATCACCCCGCCGTCGTCGGTTCGCGCATAGAAGCGGTTGAGTTCCTGACCTTCGAAGCCGACGACGACGGCCCAGGTCGTGTGGTTGTGGGCCGGCGTCGAGACCTCGGTACCACTTCGCTGGGCGTAGAGCGCGAAGCGGTCGTCGTCGTCTTGTGCCAGCCGGTAAAGACGACTTCGCTCGCCGCCAGCGAGGGATGGGGCAGGGAACTCGTCGAGCGGAAAGAGCTCCCGTTCGGCAGCCAGCGCAAGCAGACGAGTGCGGATTGCGTCGACCGCCGATCTGGTGACACCGACGTCGTTCTCGATCGCCCGGATGTCAGCCATGGCCGCTTCGATCGCAGCTGTCCGCTGCGTCGCCACCGGGGTCGGCATCACTCCATGCCGCCGTCTTCGCGGATGAAGACCGGCTGGTCGGTACGGGACCGCGCTGGGTCGAAGCGATAGCCCATGCCATCGAATTCGCTGAGAGCTCGCACCGATTTCACACGGTTGCGGATGATCCAGCCTGCCATCGAGCCGCGGGCCCGCTTTGCGAAGAACGACACGATCTTGTAGTCGCCGCCGTTCTTCGAGTCGAGGAAGGTCGGGCTGACGACCCGGGCGTCGATCGCATCGGCGTGCACCGACCCGAAGTATTCGTTGCTGGCCAGGTTGACCAGCACGTTGGCTCCCGGACTGTCGGCCATGTCCCGGTTGAGTTGGTCGGTGATGCGGTCGCCCCAGAACGTGTAGAGATCCTTGCCGCGGTCGGTGGTGAGCTGACTCCCCATCTCGAGGCGATACGGCTGCATGAGGTCGAGGGGTCGGAGCACGCCGTACAGGCCAGAGAGAATCCGAAGCACTTTTTGGGCGTGGGTGTAGTCGCGCTCGGTGAACGTTCCGGCAGGGTCCATGCCCAGGTAGACGTCGCCGGTGAAGGCGAGGAGGGCAGGTCGGGAGTTGTCAGGGGTGAACGGTCGTTCCCAGTCCTGAAACCGTTCGTGGTTGAGTTCCCCGAGCGACTCCGACACCGACATCATCTTCGAGATCTCGGCCGGCGATTTGTCGGACATGACCTCGACGAGCGCTTCGGCATCGTCGAGCATCCGCGGTTCGGAGTGCTTCTTGGTTGGCAGCTTCGAATCGAAATCGAGGGACTTCGCGGGAGAGACGACGATAAGCACACCTCTTATCTAGCTGCTGGGCGGGCCCATTGCCCGCCGGTGGAAGTGGGCGTAGATTCCGCCAATGAATTTCCCGAATCTCGGGGGCCAGAACCAGTGGTACCCCTTCATGGATCGCCCCCTGCCCGAGCAGGTCGACGGCGTCCTGCAGAATCCCGCTGTCGTTCCCCTTCACAACGTCGATCCGCTGCCTCCGAGCGCACGGTATGTCGTGGTCGGTGCCGGCATTCACGGAATGTCGACCGCCTATCACTTGGCGATGGCGCTCGAGAAGAGCGGCAAGGGCAAGGGCAGCGATGTCGTCCTGATCGACAAGCAGGGTCCCGGGGCCGGCGCCACCGGGCTTGCGTGCGGCTGTGTTCGCAACCTGTACATGACGGGTCCCCTGCACTCGATCCTGCGAGCCAGCGTCGAGGTGTGGGAGTCCGACCCGGTGAACTTCGGCTTCCAGCAGGTCGGCTATGTGTCGATCGGTGAGGAGAACCAGACACAGGACTACATCGCGCTCAACCAGAGCCAGATCGACTCGGGATATCCGAGTGACCTGTACATGGGTGATGACGCGCACCGCTTCCTCACCTCGCTGTGGCCCGACTTCAAGACCGACAAGTGCGACGTCGTGCTCCACGAGCATCGCTCGGGCTACGCCGGCACCCACATGGTCATGTGGGGCCTCGATCAGAAGTGTCAGCAATGGGGCGTGCAGCGCGTCTACGGCGTCGAGGTCACCGGGTACGAACTGTCCTCCGGCTCCGGTGGCGGGGTCGGCGGTGGGTCTGTCACGGCTGTCGAAACCAGCGCAGGCACCATCTCGTGCGAGCAGGTCGTCGTCGGCGCTGGCGCATGGACCCCTCGGCACTGGGAGTGGCTCGGTGGTCCCAACACGCTCGACATCGTCTACCCCGACGGGCACGTTGCGGTCGATCATGCGATGTGGACCTACTGGCGTCTGCTCGAGGGCGAAGTCTGGATGCCGCCCGGCGTGGACTACCGAACCGCCGATGGCAGGGACGCTCCGGTGCTGCACGTCGAATTGATGAACACCCCGGTGTACGGCGACGACGGCGAAATGATCCAGGATCACGTCTACACCTACACCCGATACGCGGCGGAGCGAGTAGGTGCGCCGGGACTGCAGGGTGGGACGATCCCGATTCCGATCGGTGACTCCGCCCAGGTCGAGCCGTACGGCCACCTGTCCGACGTCTATCAGGCCGACGACTGGTTCCCCGAGTACTACTGCAAGACGCTCGGGATGCTGTTCAAGCGTTTCGAGAACCTCGAGCCGTACTTCAAACAGCGTCGCAACGGCGGCATCGGCGCGTTCACCCCCGACAACGTGCCGATCTTCGACCATGTTGCCGACAATGCCTTTGTCATCGCCGACTCCAATCACGGGTTCAAGATGATCGGTGTCGGCAAGCTCACCGCCGACATGCTCGTCGGCGGAACCAAACCCTGGGAACTCGAGCCGTTCACCTTCGATCGCTTCGCCGCCGGCACGACCTTCGGCGACCGCAACAGCAACTGCCCGTGGGTCTAAGGCGGACCGATTGACTGCGTTCGTTCGTCTCGCCGCCGACGAGTTCTTCGGAGACCATCCCTGCACCGACCCTGCGCTCTACGGGTCCGACGAGCAGCTGCTCGCGTACATGCTGCAAGACGTGCGCTCGCTCATCCGGCGGCATCGGACTGGTGAGATCGACCTGGGGGTGCACGAGGTGTTGACATGGTCGGTGCACGGCCTGGCCCGCCGCCAGGTCGTCTGCGACCCGGCCGCGCTCGCAGAGCAGCGAGACGTTTGCATCGTCGGCTTCTTCGGCGAGCGTCGCGGTAATCCCGAAACGCAGCAGCACATCGACCGACTCGACGCCGCGTTGCTGGGCGAGTTTTCTGCCGTCCCCGGAGTGCTCAGCCACACCTCGGTCGAGCTGGTCGACGACAACTGGGCGAATCTGATCGTGCACACTGCCGCAGAGGATCGCGAGCTGTGGCGCAACCGGTCTGTCCATCGTGAAGCTGCGGAGGACATTTCGCCCCTGCACTACCGGAGTGTTCGTATTCACCACGGCATGCTCTCCGGCGGCGTCTGCAGCTCGAACCGGATCCAGCTTCTCCGCACGAAGTACTGGGACTACGGCGATGTTGCGGCGCAGCGACCGTGGATGGCCGAGCGTGAGCTCGCTGCGCCGACCCCGCCTGTTCCTGCGTGACCGCTGCCTGAAGAAGCGACCCGACGAGCCCGCGCAGTGCCGGGCTGGGAAGGTGCGGCAGGCCAGGGGGTAGAGTCCGCGGCCATGCCAGGACTTCTTCCCGACGTCGATCCCGACGGACTCCTCGAGTACTCCGTCGTGTACACCGACCGTGCCGTCAATCACATGAGCGCCTCGTTCCAGGAGGCGATGAACGACATTTCTCGGGTGTTGCGGCAGGTCTACAACGCCGACGGCGTGGCGGTCGTACCCGGAAGCGGCACCTTCGGCATGGAGGCCGTCGCCCGCCAGTTCGCCACCGATCAGCATGTGCTGGTCGTCCGCAACGGGTTCTTCTCCTTTCGGTGGACGCAGATCTTCGACATGGGACAGATCCCGAACAGTCACACGGTGATGAAGGCCCGCCGGCGGCAGCCCGGTTCGCAAGAGCCGTTCGCTCCCGTGCCGATCGACGAGGTCACCGCCACGATTCGCGCCGAACGGCCTGCTGCTGTTTTTGCGCCCCATGTCGAGACGTCGGCGGGGATGATGCTCCCCGACTCGTACATTCGCGACCTCGCCGACGCCGCCCACGACGTCGGGGCGCTGATGATCCTCGATTGCATTGCGTCCGGCGCGATCTGGGTCGACATGAAGGCCACCGGTGTCGATGTGCTGATCAGTGCGCCACAGAAGGGGTGGAGCGGTTCACCGTGCTCGGCGCTCGTGATGATGAGCGATCGCGCGCTGGCCCGGCTGAGCGAAACCGCCAGCACGAGCTTCGCCTGCGACCTCCGCAAGTGGCGCGAGATCATGCACACGTACGAGTCGGGTGGCCACGCGTATCACACGACGATGCCGACCGACGCGCTGCGCTCGTTTCGCGACGTGATGCTCGAGACGGAGGCGTATGGCTTCGAGTCGGTCAAGGCCGAACAGCAGGAACTCGGTGATCGGGTCCGAGCGCTGCTCGCCGACCACGGCCTCGTGTCGGTGGCCGCCGATGGTTTCGAAGCGCCGGGGGTTGTCGTGGCCTACACCGATGACCCCGATATCAAGTCGGGAGCGAAGTTCGCCGCTGCGGGAATGCAAATCGCAGGTGGTGTCCCACTGCAGTGCGACGAGGGCGACGACTTCTCGACATTCCGCCTCGGACTTTTCGGGCTCGACAAGCTGCATCATGTCGACCGGACGGTTGCGTCGCTGCGGAACGCACTCGAGCAGGTGCTCTAGGGCGATCACCGCCGGCCGATCACCAACGCCCCCGGCCGGTTCAGGGCGGCCATGTAGTTCACAATCTCGGTACGTTCGATCGTCCAGTCGAGGGCGGCGAAGCGGGCCGCGTAGCCCTCGTCGACGTAGGGGGTCGCGTTGCCGAACAGGACGATCGTTCCGCCCGCGTTGACGGTTCGGAAGAGTTCGGCGAAGTGTTCCGGCTCGAGATGGCCGGCACCCATCACGCCAGCACAGATCATCGCGTCGTAGGTGCCGTCGGGGATGTCGAGCGGCCGGGTCAGGTCGGCTTCGATCGTCGCCCGGTAGCAGGCCTTGGCGCGGCACACGTCGAGCATGCGGGCGGAGTAGTCGACGCCGTCGACGATACGACAGCCGGCGGCGCCGAGGAGCTCGCCGACGAGTCCGGTCCCGCAGCCGAAGTCGACGATCGCTGCATCTGGGTCGGTGAGGTGTTCGAGGAGAGCGTCGGCTGCGATGCGGTGGCCGGAGTAGCCGAACGTGTCGAGGAGGTCGGACTCGTAGGTGTCGGCCCACTCGTCGTAGATGGCGTCGGAGCGGTCACCGGCTCGGAGGAGCGTGACCTGTTCGAGCGGACCGGAGCCGGGGTCTTGTCCCACGCCCTAGAGGCTGACACCGAACGGTACGTCGGTCACGGTCATGGCAGTGACGAGGCCGGGTGCGTCGACATCGAGGCGTGTTCCCGGCTCGACGTGTGCTGCACCGAGCAGCGCCAATCCGATGAAGCGGTCGAGTTTCGGAGACCACACCGCAGTGCGGAGAACCCCGGCAGCGTGCCCGTCGACCGAGGCGGGATAGGGCTGGTCGGCGGTCCAGAGCGTTGTCTGGTCGACGGTGTCGACGTACACGTTCACCAGGTGCCGTCGGTGCTCGGGTTCTTCGTGCCGCGCCGCAATGGCATCTCGGCCGATGAAGGGTCGGTCCATGTCGCACCACTGACCGAGTCCTGCCTCCAGTGGGTCGGTGTCGTCGTCGGTGTCGGATCCGTAGCTGAGCAATCCGTTTTCGATTCGCTCCATGTGGTGGGGCGTGCCGGGCGCGATGCCGTACGGCTCGCCCGCCGCTGCGACCAGATCCCACAGTGCTTGGCCCATCGTGCCATCGGTCAAGAACAGTTCGTATCCGCCCTGGCGGCTCCAGCCGGACTTGCAGATCACCATCGGAATACCGGCGAGCTCGACCTCGCAGTGATGGAAAAACCCAAGGCCCTCGATGAGGTCGTCACCGAACAGGTCACGGGCCACGGCGGTTGCCTTTGGGCCTTGCACGGCGAGAGGGGAGACGTCGGGCTCGAACACCTCGACGTCGAACCCTTCCGAACCGGCGATCGCCTGGCAGTGCTGGAGCAGGTCGCCGTCGGCGATCGAGAGCCACCAGCGATCCTCGGAGAGGCAGAGCACGATGGGGTCGTTGATGAGGATGCCGTCGTGATTGCAGATCGGGGCATACCGGGCTCGACCTGGCGCGAGCTTCGACAGGTCACGAGCCGAGATGCGGTTGCAGAATGCTCGGGCGTCGGGGCCGACGATCTCGACCTGGCGCTCGGCTCCGACATCCCACATCGAAACGCCGGTTGTGAGTCGGTCGTACTCGCCGAGGGGGTCGCCGTAGCTGGTCGGCATGTACATCCGGTTGTAGATCGTGAAATGGGTTGCACCAGCGGCGATCGTCGCCGCGAAGTACGGCGACTTTTTGATACGCGAGCCGATCGTCATCTCGGGCATCCCACCAGTGTACCGACACCATTAGCCTCCGGCTAAAGCGGTGGGTTTCGGTGCCCGTGTTGTGGAATCAGTCGGTTGCGTCCCAGTCGGGCGATGCACGTGGTGCGTCCCACTCGAGCAGCGCACCACCGTCGGGACGGTTCGCCATTCGAAACGAGCCGCCGGCGAGCCGGGCCCGCGTCAGCAGGTTGGCGTGGCCACTGTGGCGATCGGGTGTCGTGGGCAGGCCGCGGCCGTTGTCGGTCACGCGCACCGAAATACGGTCGTCGCCGGCGATCACCTCGACGGTGGCCGACGACGCCGCAGCGTGTCGAGCGACGTTGGCGAGTCCTTCGCGAACGACGGCGAGGATGTGCTCGTCGAGTGGGGGCGACAGGTCTTCGAGCGATCCCCGCAGCTCGATCGACGGTTCGAATCCAAGTGATGCGATGAAACCTGCGCTGATGCCGATGATCCGACTTCGTAGCGAGTCGTCATCGGGCTGGGCGCGGCGGACATCGAAGATGACCTCGCGGATGGCGCGGATGATGTCATCGAGCGTGTCGACCGCCTCACTGATCCGTTGATCGTTCGTCTCGTCGGTGGTCGGCAGTGCGGCCTGGAGATTCATGCCGAGCGCGAACAACTGCTGAATGATGCGGTCGTGCAGATCGCGAGCGATTCGTTCGTGATCTTCGACGAGGATTCGGCGCCGAGTGGCCTCGGCCAGTTGGCTTTCGACCATGACGACGTCGGTCAGGTCGCGGATTGCAGCGAGCACTCGAGCATCGGGCATCGGCGACAGGGCGATGTGCACCGGCACGACCGTTCCATCGGCACGCTTGAGGCTCAAACGGTTCCCGGCGCCCATCGATCGCCGACGGGGCGCGTCGTGGAAGTTGCCACGACGATCGGGATGAGCGGCCACCTGATCGTCGGGAACGAACTCGTCCACCGATGTGCCGATCAGTTCGTCGGCGCGAAAGAGGCGGTTCGCTTCGTCGTTGGCATCGAGGATCGTGCCGCTGCGGTCGACGACGATCAGCGCATCGGGTGCCACGAACCACGCGCGATCTCGGTGGTCTCCTTCGTCCATGGGAAAACGGTAGACCTTCAGTCGTAGCGGAGTCGGATTCGTTCCTCGAGCCGGGCGGCCAAGGCGGCAGCCTCCGTCCTTCTCACCATGCCGAGTTTGGCGAGGATACTGGAGACGTAGTTCTTCACGGTTTTCTCGGCAATCGACAGCGCGTCACCGATCTCTCGGTTGCTGAATCCCTCGCCGATCAGGTCGAAGACCCGCCGCTCCTGGTCGGTCAACTGTTCGAGCGCTCCGGCTTCGGTCGAGCGAAGGCGCTGCAGTGCCATCCGAGTCGTGGCCGAATCGAGAAGGACCGTCCCGCTCGCAACCTTGCGAATCGAGTCGATCAGATCATTTCCCCTGATCTGCTTGAGCACGAAGCCGGCCGCGCCCGCCATCGAGGCGTCGATCATCGCCTCGTCGTCGTCGAACGAGGTGAGGATCAGACACGCCGTGTCGGGAAATGCGCTTCGGATCTGGCGGCACGCAGCGATGCCGTTCCCGTCGTCGTCTCCGATGCGAACATCGAGCACTGCCACATCCGGCCGCTCTCGCGCGACGACCGCAACGATCTCCGACGTGGTCGACGCCTCACCCACGACTTCCATGTCGTCGTGGCTGTTCACCATGTTGGCCACACCCCGGCGGACGATCTCGTGATCGTCGAGCAAGACCACCCGGATGGCGTGAGGTGCGTCGGTCATCGCCTCGAGTCTTGCACGCGTCTGCAGCACTGCGACCTCGTTGCGTTCGCCTGATGGTTCTGGGGACTCACCGACATCATCGGCGGGGGGTCTCGGGGTCCGGAACCACTGCGATCGGGCAGCGAGGTTGATGGATCAGCGAGGTCGTGGTCGACCCCAGGGCCAGGTGTTTCAGCCCGGTTCGGCCCCGGCGACCGACGACGAGCAGATCAGCCTCCTCCTGCGCTGCGGTGAGGACCCATCGAGGGTCGCCTTCGGCGATTCGCCGCTCGATTCGGCTCGGATCGCAGCCGAGCTCGGCGGCTGCCTTGTCGGCCGTCTCGTTCACGAGTGCCTTTGCGTGGGCTCGGAACGCAGCAAGGTCGAACCGATCACCACCGAACAGAACCGGCGCATCGACGGGTGTCTGCCATGACGTCACGGCGGCGAGTGCTGCGTCGGGGAAGGTCCGGCCTGCCCACAGCAGGGCTTCGTAGGCGTTGTCGGAGCCGTCGATGCCGACAACGACCCTCGCAGCTCGGGTGACGGGCTCGTCCTCCCGCTGCGGGACGATCACCAGCGGAACCGGCGCATGATCGGCGCAGTAGCGGCCGACCGACCCGAGCACGTTGGCCCGGAGCGGTCCCCGATTCCGGGTACCGATCACGATCGTGCCGGCGGTGTCAGCGGCATCGCAGATCGCAACGCCAGGATCACCCTGGACGGTGATGGCGGTCGAGTCGACCCCGTCGAGGGCGGCGACGAAATCGAGTGCTGCCCGTTCGGCCGCCTCCTGCATTTCGGGTGTGGGTGGGATGCCGGCGTAGCCGAACGGTGAGCCGGCGGTTGCCATGATCGGGTAGTCCCAGGCGTAGAGGGGCGTGACGTCGCCCAGAACGTCGCGGTGGGTGACAGCCCACTCGACCGCTGCGCACGAAGCGAGCGTTCCGTCGATGCCGACGATGATTCTCTGACGGTTGTGCATGGTTCCTCCGGTACGGGTGGGGTTCAGTACCCCTGTTGTACGAGGGAATCGGAGGCGCGAACAGGGACTTACGTCCCGGGTGCCACGCAACACCGCGGCGGATCGGCGCCGAGGGCGGTCGCCTGTCGGTCGGTGGGCTGGTCAGCGATCCGTCGGGAAACTCACAAGGATCGCAGCGTTGGCGATCGTGACGGCGCCTGCGCCTCCGTCACCGATGGGCGGGACGTCGAGTCCACCTTTCTCGGCGTGCACAGTCACGATGCCGTAGGGCACCTCCTCGGCAACAGCCGCCGTGTCGACCTGGTCGGGTTCGGCACACCCGATCATCACGTCGACGTGCATCTCGTCTCGGCGGACTCCGGCTGCATCGAACAGATTCAGGGAGCTGTGCCGGAGCGCATCGAACACCGCTCTGCATGCGGCCTTCGTGTAATCGCGACCGCGTACGTCGACCCCCATACCCATTTCGGTCACCCAGCGTGTCGTCGGTGTCTCGGACATGGCGGTCAGTATGACGTTGGCCGGTGGCCCGCGGCTAGCTTCGGTGCGATGTCGTTGCGCCACGGCCGTGAGACGGTCGCCATTCCGGGTCCCTCGATCATGCCCGAACGGGTGTTGGCCGCCTTCCGGACGGCCATGCCCAACATCTACGACGGCGATCTTCTCGACGCCTCCGACGAGATGTTGGAACGCCTGAAACCGATCGCCAAGACCGACGGTCATCTCTTCGTCACGATCGGCAACGGTCACAGCGCCTGGGAGATGACCACCAGCAATGTGTTCAGCGCAGGTGACACCGTCCTCGTGCTCGAGAGCGGTCGGTTCGCCACGGTATGGGGTGAGACCGTGCAGATGTCGGGCGTGAAGGTCGACACGGTTCCCGGGTCGGATCGGGCCCCTGTCGATGTGGCAGCGGTGCAGGAGCGGCTCGCATCGATGCCGCCCGACCACTACGCCGCCGTGCTCATGGTGCACGTCGACACCGCTACGTCGGTGCGAAACGACGTCGCCGGTGTGCGTGCCGCAATGGATGCTTCGGGTTCGACGGCGCTGTTGATGGTCGATTGCATCGCATCGATGGGTTGCGACGAGTACCGCATGGACGACTGGGGTGTCGACGTCACCATTGCCGCGTCGCAGAAGGGCTTGATGACACCCCCGGGGCTCGGGTACGTCTGGGCCAGTGAACGCACCGTCGAACGCGGCCTCGGCAACGACCGGCGCAACAGCTACTTCGACTGGGACAAGCGCATCAACGCCGAGTTGATCTATCAGAACTACTCCGGCACCCCGCCGGTCTCGCACATCTATGCGGCACGTGAAGCGCTGCGCATGATCGACGAAGAGGGCGGTATCGAGGCGGTTTGGGCTCGCCATGCGGTGCTTGCCGACGCAGTGCGAGCTGCGGTCCGGGCATGGTCGACGCCGGGTGGCATCGACCTCCAGGTGTGCGACCCCGGCGCCTATGGCAATTGTGTCACCACGGTTCGCACCGGTTCGATCGATGCGCTCGAGCTTGCCCGCCGATGTGAAGACGGTGCCGGTGTCACGATTGGCAAGGGACTGATGGACCCTCCGAGCATGTTCCGTATCGGTCACATGGGGCACACCAATCCACCGACAATCCTCGGCACCCTCGGCACGATCGAGGCAGCACTGCACGCCATGCGGGCGCCGATCGGTGGATCGGGGGTTGCGGCGGCGGCCGATGTCATCGGCGCTGCGCTCTGAATCAGCCCGCCGGCGACGATCGTCCACCGGTCGGCGAACAGGTCGCTAGGCGGGTTCGGTGTTCAACGCGAGCCGGTAGGGGGTGAGGTCCATCTCGGGCCAACGCGCCGACGTCCGGTGCAGCGTGAGTTCGGTCCAGAACGGATCACCCGGTGCCGGCACCCCGAGGCAGGTGAGCTGCTCGGGGGTGGCATGGTTCATCACCAGTTCCCAGGGCTTGCGAAACCAGCGGGGCCACGCCGACCAGCCGATCTGGTCGTTCCCTGCAGTCTTGTAGCTGGCGGTGATGGTGAAGCGGTGAGCGCCGGGCGCGGTGAGATTCGTTCCTCGGTGGTACACGTCGATGCCGTAGGCGAAGACCGACCCGGCGGTGGCCGCGCCGCTGTGCTCGACCTCGATCAGCCGTTGGAGGGTGCCGTCGGCGGTGTTGGCGAAGCTCATGCGGTCGTGACCGACGATCGGATCGCTGGCCGACAGCGGCACGTAGTGGATGGCACCGTGGGCGTCGGTGACGTCGGTCAGATAGATCATGAAGTTGATCGTGCGTTCGATCGCCCGTTCACCGGGCACTGTGAGCGTGTGGTTCTTGAAGTCGCAGTGGTGGGGCTGGTCGAAGTCGGTCTGTCCCGTGAACTTGGCCCACGTGTGATTCTGATAGAGCCGGACGTCGTCGGTCCCCAGCGCTGCGCGTGCGGTGGCGATCAACGCCGGATGCAGCCCGAGGAGGTTGACTGCGGGTGACGCCGGAAACGGCATGTCATGGATGTGCTCGAACTGCTTGGCTCGGGCCAACTCCGGTTCGAGATCGGCGTGGACACCAGCATCGTTCGGCCGGAGATGGCCGTACATGGCCTCCATGTCGTCGATGACCGGCGCGAGTTCGTCAGGGGTGAAGAAGTCCCGAAGGATGACAGCTCCTTCGCGACACCAGTGGTCGATCTGGTGGTCGTGGTGGCGCACGGGCGCAACCGTAGGCGCTCAGCCGAACCGCATCCCAGCAGCAGCGAGTGCTTGCACCGCCCTGGTGGGATCGTCGGTGACGGCAGCGATGTACCGGTCGGGGCGGACCAGCACGGTGATCCCGGACTCGACGAGTCCGGGAAACCAGGCAGGATCGGCGTCGACGGTTCGCAGCCCTGCTGGCAGATCGGGTCGGTCCTCGACGGTGGTGACCGCAGCCCATCCGTCGCCGAGTGTCCGGTCGTATCCCCTCCCGTCGACGATCGGTTGGGGGAACGGGTACCCCACCCGCGGATGGGTGCCGGTGACACACCCGGCTTCGAGGTGAGGGAACGAACGACCGCCGCCGTACCCCGCCTCGAGTGCAGTCTCGCCGCCGTGCGCAATCGCGTTGATCAGACGCCCCGCGTCGGCGGCATGTTCGACCTGGCCGCGAGCGTGAGGCCGCCGCTCGACGTCGTAGGAGTCGAGAAGCGTTGGGTCGGCCCGGCCGACGGCAACCGCAGCGAGCTTCCACGCAAGGTTGTCGGCGTCTCGCATTCCTGCGCACATGCCCTGGCCGTTGAACGGCGGCATCTGATGGGCGGCATCTCCCGCGATGAAGACATCGCCGAACCGGAACCGTTCGGCGACGGTTGCATGGAAGCGGTAGACCGCCACCCGGTCGATCTGCAGTTCGACCGGGGTTCCCCAGGGTGCAAGCAACTCGGTGACTCGTTCGTGGGTGCTCATCTCGGCGTGTGTTTCACCGGGCAGGAGCTGGAACTCCCATCGTCTGCGGGTGCCGTGGCCCGGCACGAACGTGACGACTCGGGCCGGGTCACAGTGTTGGATGCAATTGCGCGGCAGCGGCAGGTCGGGATCGAGCAGCGTCGTGTCGGTGACAACCCACGATTCGTCGAATCCCTGGTCTTCGAGTGCGATGTCGAGGTGCTTGCGGACGAAGCTGCTGGCACCGTCGGCGCCGAGTACCCAGCGACCGGTGATCATGCCTGCGTCGGTGTGCACGGTGGTGTCGCTGAGTCCGACGACTTCGACGCCGAGTCGAAGATCAACCCCCAGGGCTCGGGCGTGCGCCTGCATGAGACGCTCGAGGCTGGGTTGGTCGAATGCGACCACGGGTGGGTGACCGTGTGGTCCGACGGAGCCGGGCTCGAGGTCGTAGCCGACGACTCGCGTGCCGTATCGGTCCTGAAACTCGGCGCCGGGCATCGGTGTCGAGCAGCGGTGGAGGCCGTCGAGCATGCCGGCGGTGGCGAACAGACGCTGGATCTCATCGTCCATCCCGATGGCGCGGGGGAGCGGGTAGACCTCTGTCAGTCGGTCGACGGCAGCAACGCTGAGGCCGTGCTGAGCGGCACGAATGGCGGCCATGAGCCCGACGGGCCCGCAGCCGACCACGACAAGATCGGCATCCATGTCACGCCGGACGGTAGTCGGTCCCCTCCCCAGCTGGTCCAGAGGATGTCACCGACCCTCGGCAGCCAATCGCGCTTCCATCGCCGTCCGGTACTGGTCGATCGGTTGGAACTCGGGCTTGTCGGTCAACTCGGCCCGCGTGTGTTCGAGGATCTCGTCGTTGCTCAACTCGATCGGGAGGCGTTCCAGGTACGGCTGGGCGACATGGAATGGCGTGTCGGTGAAGCACTCGATGCCGTTGCCCTCCGGATCGGTGAAGTACACCGACCAGGCATTGCCGTGCGACACGGGTGCAATGCCGTCGACACCATGCGCTTCGAGTCGCGCTTTGATGGCGCGCACCGCGTCGAGGCCGTCGACCCGGAACGCAAGATGATCGGCGAACATGAATTGGGGTGCGTTCTCGACACCGCCGACCAGCACGATCTGGTGGTGCTCGTCGGGATCTTGCGAGATGAAGACGATTTCCTCGTCGTCGCCGACCACACCCCGGTTGGTGACATGGAAGCCGAGGACGTTGCAGTAGAAGTCGACCATCGTGTCCATGTCGCGGGCGGCTCTGGTCGAGTGGCTGAGCGTGAGGCGTGGTGCGGTGGTCATGGCTTCATCATCTGCCACCGTATTGCGTACTGTCGACTCCGTGACCAGGCCTGCACCATGCGACGACCAGCGCTCCGGCGCCGATGAACGGCGAGAACTCGTGGTGCGGCGAGCGGCGGTGGCCTGATGCACACCGGTCGCGGCGATGCCGAGCTGCGGGCTCGGACCCGGAAGCGCATCCCGGTCGAGACCGACGCATCCGACGCCGCCTGTGGGTTCCGTGTCGGGCCGGACTTCGAGCGCTTCAGCCAGGTCGATGACGTGTTCAGTCGATCGCGTTTCGATCCCGCCGTGCACAGCGAGAAAGCCGACACCTTTTACGCGACCTATCGGCGTCCGCTGGCCGAGTGGCGGGCTGCGAAGGGCTATCAACAACACGACTACGCATTCCGCAACGCCACGTGGCATGTCGCCGATGTGTTCGCCGAGATGTACGAGAACGTCGACCGTCGCGATGGCTTTCTCGACCCGTTGTCGATGCTGCGCGACGGCGCGGTCGAGCAGGTCGATCTCGGCCCGCCCGAGCGAGCCACCGCGCTGATGAAGCATGCGGCCCGGGCGGCAGGTGCCGACCTGGTCGGGATCGCGGCATACGACCACCGCTGGACCTACACCGAACGGTTCTCGGTGGAGTCGAGTGGCCCCAAGGCCAACGATCTTCCCGACGATCTCGACCAGGTGATCGTCATCGGACAAGCGATGGACTCGACACTGATCGACACTGCCCCGTCGGCGTTGTCAGGGGCCGCCACCGGTATGGGGTACAGCCACGATGCCGTCGTGTTGCTCACGCTTGCCCAGTACATCCGCAACCTCGGCTATCGGGCGATCCCATCGATGAACGACACGGCACTCGCCGTGCCCTATGCGATCCAGGCCGGGCTTGGCGAGTACGGCAAGCACGGACTGGTGATCACACCCGAGTTCGGCACGAGTGTCCGGTTCGGCAAGATCTTCACCGACCTCCCGCTTACCCATGACGCGCCGATTTCGTTCGGTGTCAAAGAGATGTGCGGGCGCTGCAACGCCTGTTCGAAGGGGTGTCCGGCGAAAGCGATCCCGGACGGTGCCCCAACCACCGACCGCCACAACAAGTCGAACCTGATCGGGGTCGAGAAGTGGACGATCGACGGCGAGAAGTGTTTCGCCTACTGGACCCGGGTCAACAGTGACTGCTCCGTGTGTGTTCGGGTGTGTCCCTACACCCGCGACTACACCAAGCGCCGAAACCGGATCTGGCAGCGGCTCGCGAGGCGCTGGCCCGGACTGGCGTTGGCGATCGATGCCCGGCAGGGCCGAGGCACCCGCCGCCAGACCGCAGACTGGTGGCCGCCGAGCTGAACGGCCAGACTCCGGGCATGGACGTCCTCTCCGCAATCCGCTCCAAGCGCGACACCCGTGCCTTCACCGATCGGTCGGTCCCCGACGAGGTGCTCGGCCGGGTGCTCGACGCAGCTCGCATGGCTGGGTCGGCCAAGAACCGGCAGCCGGTAAGGCTGATCGTGGTCACCGATCCGGAGGTGATCGAAGCACTCAAAGGTCCGTGCGATTTCGCCGCCTGGATCCATGGTGCGCCGGTTGTCGTCGTCGGTTGTGTCGAGCGGAGCGACAGCATTCGTCTGCAGTTCGACCTCGGTCGCCATCTCCAGAACCTCATGCTGGCGGCTCATGCCGAGGGCCTTGCAACCTGCCCGGTGACCGTGCAACGCGTTGCCGATGTGTCGCCGATCCTCGACATCCCAGAGACCCACGAAGCGCTCATGTACATCCCACTCGGGTACCGGGCGGCAGGAGGCGAAGCGCCGCCGGCCATTGCGTCGCCCCGGCTGTCGATGGACGAATACGTCTCCTACGGCAGCTTCGGCGGATGACACCGGCCCAGCCCGACGGTTCGGGCGAGCAGTTCGTCGATCAGCCGGGAACGGGTCCGGTCACGCTGCTCGACCCGATGACGTTCCCACGGGGACCGGCGATGAAGAACCGCTTCATGCTGGCACCGCTCACCAACTCTCAGAGTCACGAGAACGGTGTGCTGTCCGATGAGGAAGCGCACTGGCTGACGATGCGAGCCAGGGGCGGGTTCGGCGTGACGATGACGTGCGCCGCGCACGTACAGGCGGTTGGCAAGGGGTTCCCCGGTCAGCTCGGGGTCTTCGGCGATGAGCACATCGACGGTCTCACCCGACTGGCCGACGGGATCACGGCGCATGACAGCGTTGGCATCGTGCAGCTGCACCACGCGGGGATGCGCTCGCCGGCCGAACTGATCGGTGAGGCGCCGCGCTGCCCATCGGCCGACGACGAGACCGGTGCGCGCGCTCTCGATCATGCCGAGGTTCTCGGACTCGTCGACGATTTTGTTGCTGCTGCAGTTCGCTGTGAACGGGCCGGGTTCGACGGTGTGGAGATCCACGGGGCCCACGGCTATGTGGTGGCCCAGTTCCTGAGTCCGGAGATCAACCGGCGAACCGACGAGTTCGGTGGCAGCCTCGAGAACCGGTCCCGTCTGCTCTTCGCCATCGTCGACGGTATTCGTGCCACGTGCGGCCCCGAGTTCCTGCTCGGTGTCCGACTGTCGCCGGAACGCTTCGGGCTTCGGCTCGGCGAGATGATCACAGTGGCGGCGCGGCTGTTGGCAGACCAGAAGATCGACTTCCTCGACATGTCGCTCTGGGACGTCTTCAAGGAACCCGAGGAGCAGGAGTTCGGAGGTCGAACGCTCATGTCGTACTTCACCGAACTCGATCGAGGGGCCGTGCGGCTCGGCGTTGCCGGCAAGATCCGCACGCCCCAGGACGCGGAACGCACTCTTGCTGCAGGGGCCGATTGGGTCATGCTCGGGCGTGCTGCGATCGTGCACCACGACTTCCCCGATCGCTACCGAGCCGACTCCCGCTTCGTGCCGGTCGAGACTCCTGTCACCCGTGCGTACCTCGCCAGTGAGGGCTTGTCCGAAGCATTCATCGACTACATGGCGGGATGGAAGGGCTTCGTCAGCGACGAACCGCGCTGACCGGCAGTCGGCATCGGTGCGGTACCTTCAGCGTGCTCGAGCTCGGCGGATCGATGCGAGGTGCCCACGGCCGGTTGCGGCTGCTGGTCTGGTTGACTGAGGGCATGGACCCGAGCACGCCCCAATCGCCCGATCCGGTGCAGGCACTGTTTCGTTCGTTGAACCGTGTGGTTCGCCCTCTCGTCCGGGCTGGGCTCGGGTCGCCGCTGCCGGTCGGCCTCGGCGCAGTCGTGATGGAAAGCACCGGCCGAGTGTCGGGCAAAACCCGGGAGGTGCCGCTCCTCGGGTTCCGTTTTGGTGATCGAGTGGTCGTCTCGACCGTTCGCCACGATTCGCAATGGCTCAAGAACGTGGAGGCCGATGGCGACACTGCCGTCTGGTACTGCGGTCGTCGTCACGAAACGAGTGCCACCGTGTCGCGCGGCGCGGTGAACGTGGTGACGCTCAACCCGCGCGTCGCCGACGACGGGTAGCTCGTCGTCGAGGCGGAGTATCGTCGCGTCGTGCCGATTGCCGACTACAGCCTCGTCGCTCTCGACTGCCCCGAGCCGCGCCAACTCGCCGAGTTCTATCGAGCGATCATCGGTGGCGACATCGTCAAGGAATACGACGACTGGGTCGAACTCCGCGCTGCAAATGCCGCATCCGTTGCCTTTCAGCGAGCGCCCGATCTGGTCGTGCCTACGTGGCCCGATGGCGGGCCCCAGCAGATGCACCTGGACTTTGACGTCGCCGACCTCGACGAGGCGGAGCGGGCGGTGCTCGCAGTCGGCGCCCGCAAAGCCGAGTTCCAACCCCAGCCCGGTGACTGGCGGGTCTTTCTCGACCCCATCGGCCATCCGTTCTGCCTGGTTCGCATCGGTAGCTGAGGGGTTGTGGAATGACGTCTGTTCCTGACGGACCCATCTGCGTCATCGGTGCCGGGATCGCCGGTGCCGCCGCTGCGCTCCATCTGGTGGAATCCGGCGCTCGCGACGTCGCGCTCGTCGATGCGGCAGCACCACTGGCCGGGACCACGCCGGCCGGGGCCGGGTTCGTGGCGCGCTTTGGTGCCGACCACAACCGGCGACTGGGCGGTTGCACCGTCGCCCTCCAGGAGTACGGGTTGGCGTTCTACCGGCGTCTGCACGACGAGGGCGCAGACATCGAGTTCGCGCACAATGGCAACGTCGTCCTCGCCCTCACGGAAGCAGAACTCGACCGGCTGGCTGGCGGCATTCTGGGGCACCCGCTGGTGGGGGAGGGAACCCGTCGACTCGACCGCGAGGCAGTCGCCGAGGTGATGCTCGGGGCTGTCGATCCCGCTGCGGTCGCCGGCGGTGTGCTGATGCCCGAGGCGATCCAGCTCACCACCGGGCGTGCGCAACGCGAAGTGCTCGACCGACTCGACGGACTCGGTGTCGAGATGCGTTGGAACACGCCGGTGACGAAGCTGAAGGTCATCGATCGATCGGTGGTCGGCGTTGAAACCGTCGATGGCACGATCGACGCAGCGACCGTCGTCGTCGCCGCCGGTGCCTGGAATGCTGCGCTCCTCGCGTCGGTCGATCGACCGCTGCCGTTGGTGCCCATGGTTGCGACTCGCTTCGTCTCGGAGCCCGCAGGGCTGTCGCCGCACACCCCGACCGTTCAGTGTCCGGAGCTTCACCTCTGGCTGCGAGAGCTGCGTGGTGGCTTCTCGTGGGGTGGCAGTTTCGCGTACCGGCTGGTGTCGGCACTATGCGCCGAAGGTCTCGAGTTCGGCTTCGAACGACCCGTCTCGCAGACCCTGATCGACGCGCAACTCGCCGAGCAGGAAACCATTGCCAAGGTCTTCCCTGCGCTCTCCGGCCGCTCGACCGTCGAGACGATCCAGGGCATCCCCGTCTACACGGTCGACGGTGGTCTCTACATCGGTGATGTACCCGAAATCGATGGTCTGTGGGTGCTGGCCGGCGACAGCGAGTCAGGTATCACCCATGGGCCCGGGATGG